>Ga0073934_10001157_pt1 | contig 66466 bp, 65 predicted proteins | sample LarsenN4metaG_FD_76834 | JGI IMG/M metagenome (GOLD analysis project Ga0073934, IMG submission 76834) | Hot spring sediment bacterial and archeal communities from British Columbia, Canada, to study Microbial Dark Matter (Phase II) - Larsen... ... | reverse complement strand
GCGCTCGGTCGCGCCGGACGAGCCGGACGTGCGGCTGCGCACGGTGCTGGGCCAGTTCCTCTTCAGCGGCGACGACGTCTTCAAGCCCGTGCGCGTGCTCTCCGGCGGCGAGCGCAGCCGCGTCGCGCTAGCGAAGTTCCTCCTGCAGCCGACGAACGTGCTCCTGCTCGACGAGCCGACGAACCACCTTGACCGCACGACCCGCCGCAAGTTGATCGACGCGCTGGAGAAGTATGAGGGGACGATCGTCTGCGCGAGCCACGATCCCGGCATCCTCGAGCGCGTGGCGACGCGCGTGTACGAGGTGGACGGCGGCGGCGTCCGTGAGGTGCTCGAGCGGCGGCGGGATTAGGGCTCAGTCGAGCGCGATCCGTCCGTACACTGGTGTGCGTTGGGGGTGGCCTGTCGTCCGCCTGATCCAAGCGGTCGGATGAGCTATGATCGTCACCCCGATGATGCGAGCGCGCGGGCGTTATGTCGAAATTCAGGAGCGCTGAGCCGGCATGAAAGAGTACAAGACCGAGCAGATCCGGAACGTCGTCCTCATGGGGCACGGCGGCACGGGAAAGACGTCACTGTCCGAAGCCGCGCTCTTCTCCAGCGGCGGCACGACGCGGCTCGGGAAGGTCGACGACGGCACGACGGTCTCCGACTTCGAGCCGGACGAGGTGAAGCGCAAGATCTCCATCAGCCTCGCGCTCGTCCCCTGCGAATGGGACGGCCACAAGATCAACATCATCGACACGCCCGGCTACGCGGACTTCGTCGGTGAGGTGAAGAGCGGCATCACGGCGGCGGACTTCGGCATCATCGTCGTCGACGCCGTGTCGGGCGTGCAGGTCGGCACCGAGACGGCATGGGGCCACGCCGAGCGCGCCGGCCTGCCGCGGCTCATCTTCGTCAACCGCATGGACCGCGAGAACGCGAACTTCCAGGGCGCGCTCGAGCAGCTGCAGGGCAAGTTCGGCAAGAAAGTGGCGCCCCTGCAGCTCCCGATCGGCGCGCAGGACAGCTTCGCGGGCGTGGTCAACTTGATCGAGCAGAAGGCCTACACGGGCGAGAAGGGCACGCCCGGCGACGTGCCCGCCGACATGGCGGAGGCCGTTGCGGCGGCGCGCGAGCAGCTCGTCGAGGCCGTCGCCGAGGCCGACGACGACGTGTTGAACAAGTACCTCGAGGGCGAAGAGCTGTCTGAGGCAGAGCTGACCGCCGCCCTCCGCAAGGGCATCGCCAACGGCATCACCTACCCGGTGCTCGCCGGATCATCGACGAAGAACATCGGCATCACGAAGCTGCTCGACGCGCTCGTGGCGGACTGCCCGTCGCCCGCGGACGTGCCGCCGCGCAAGGCCGGCGAGGGCGAGCTGCCGGCCGACCCGGCGGGGCCGCTTGTCGCGCAGGTGTTCAAGACGTCGGCCGACCCGTTCGTTGGGAGGCTCACGTACCTGCGCGTCATCTCCGGCACACTGAAGGCGGACTCCCACGTCTGGAACGCCGACCGTAACGCCGACGAGCGCATCGGCCAGCTGATCATCCTCAAGGGGAAGACGCAGGATCACGTGCCGGCGCTCGTCGCAGGCGACATCGGCGCGGTGTCGAAGCTCGCGCACACCGTCACGGGCGACGCGCTCTGCACGAAGGAGCGGCAGGTGAAGCTGCCGCCGATCGACTTCCCGAAGCCGCCGTACAACGTGGCCGTCACGCCGAAGGGGAAGGCCGACGTCGACAAGCTCGGGCCGGCGCTCCAGCGCATCGCCGAAGAGGACCCCACGCTCGACGTCCACCGCGAGGAGACGACCGGCGAGACGATCATCTCCGGCATGGGCGACACGCACGTCGAGGTCGCGGCCGAGAAGATGAAGCGAAAGTTCGGCGTCGACGTCGACCTGCACCCGCCGAAGGTGCCCTACCGCGAGACCGTCACGGCCAGCGTCGACTCCGAGTACATCCACAAGAAGCAGACGGGCGGCCACGGCCAGTACGCGCGCGTCGCCATCAAGATCGAGCCGAACAGGGGCGGCGGCTTCGAGTTCGTCGACAAGGTCGTCGGCGGCGCCGTGCCCCGCAACTACATCCCCGCCGTCGAGAAGGGCGTGCACGAGGCGATGCAGGAGGGCGCGCTCGCCCACTTCCCGATGGTCGACGTGCGCGTGACGCTCTTCGACGGGAAGGAGCACCCGGTCGATTCGTCGGAGATGGCGTTCAAGATCGCCGGGTCGCAGGCGCTGAAGCAGGGCGCGCTGAAGGCGAACCCCGTCCTGCTCGAGCCGATCATGCAGCTCAAGATCCGCGTCCCGGAGTCGAACACCGGCGACGTGATGAGCGACCTGAACTCGAAGCGCGCCAAGGTGCACGGCATGTCGCCGGACGAGGACGGCATGACCGTCATCAACGCCGAGGCGCCGCTCGCCGAAGTCCTGCGCTACGCCACCGACCTGCGGTCGATCACGCAGGGCCGCGGCAGCTTCGAGATGGCATTCGACCACTACGAAGAGGTGCCGGCGCACATCGCCCAGCGCGTCATCGCGGAAGCGCAGAAGGCATAGCGGTCAGCCGTCAGCGGTCAGCCCTCAGCGATCAGCTGACCGCTTCTACTGCTCCATCTGCAGCGCGGCGATCTTCCAGGCGCCGCCGACGTCGCGCCAGGTTGCCAGGGCGGTGAACTCCTGCTCGCCGCTGAACTTGATCTTGAACACGTGATCGTCGCCCTGCTGCTCGTGGCTCTGGATGTCGAAGCCGGTGAGCTGGGGCATCGCGCCCATGTTGCCGCCCGAGTTGGCCATCACCTGCGCCATCGCCTCGGGCGTGAGGTCGTTCATCACGCGCATGAGGTCGCCGGTCAGCAGCGCCTGGCAGTTCTCCTTGACGGCCTGTTCAACGTCGATGTCGGGCATGGTGATGAGCCTCCGGTTGCGAATCTGGACGGCGGCGCGCCGCCGCGCCGCGGCAAGCGCCGGATGATAGGGACAGCGCGTCGTTACTGTCAACGACGTATCCGGCGCGGCCATCCGTAGCTCTGCTTGACATGCGCGATCTTCGACCGATACGCTCGCTGCAGTCGTGACAACTGGCGAGACCCCGGCCACGCATCCATCCCGCAGCCATCGCGCACTTATCGGCGTCGCTCTCCTGCTCTTCGCGGCGGCTTCCGCCTACCTCGCGCTCGTGATCGTCACCCGCGTCGACCACATCTTCTCGCCGTTCCAGCAAGTAACCATCCCCGGCCCGATCGAGAACGTCCCGCTCCCCGGTGTCGACAAGGAAGGGGACAGCGGGCCGCAGGAGCGGATCAACATCCTCGTCATGGGCCTCGACCGGCGCGCCCGGGACGGCGAGATCGCCTCGCGGACCGACACCATCTTCATCGTCACCGCCGACCCGAAGACCGACACCACCGCCATGCTGGGCATCCCGCGTGACCTGCTCGTAGACATCCCCTATCGCGACGGAAGCTGCTGCTACGAGGACCGCGTCAACACCGTGTATGTCGCGGGCGAGCTCAACGGCTACAAGCAGGGCGGCATCGACCTGATGAAAGAGGTCATCCAGCGCAACTTCGACATCGAGATCGACAAGCACGTCATCGTCGACTTCGAGGGGTTCGAGGAGATCATCGACGCGCTCGGCGGCGTCGAGGTCGATGTGCCGGAGGCGATCGCCGACCCGCGCTACTCGATCACCGAGAAGCCCGGCGACTACTTCCCCGTCTCGTTCAAGCCCGGCCTGCAGCACATGGACGGCAAGCACGCCCTCGCGTATGCGCGCATCCGCTTCGGCAGCGACGACTTCGACCGCATCCAGCGCCAGCAGCGCGTGATCTTCGCCGCCATCGCGAAGGCGAAGTCGCTCGACGTGCTGAAGAACGCCCCCAGCCTCTGGTCGAAGTACAAGGACACCATCAACACGGACATCAGCGACATCCAGATCGGCAGCTACGCGATTCTCGCCAACCGCGTGAAGGACAACCTCACGGCTGTCTCGCTCGCGCCCGTGACCGTGCCGTACACGACCCCTCAGGGCGCTGCCGTGCTCGTCGCCGACTGGGACGCGGTCGCGCAGATCGTCGATGCGATGTTCAGCGACAAGCCGCTCCCCACCGACCTCGTCGAGCAGCCCACCGACGAGCCCGTGCGCGTGCAAATCCAGAACGGGGCAGGCGTCGAAGGGCTGGCCGCCGACGTCGTCAACTTCATGGTCACGAACGGCTACTCGCTCGACGACGTGACGCCGGCGAACGTCTATGACGGCGAGACGCACGAGACGAGCGAGATCATCGACCTCGACGGCTCGAACCTGGGGAACGCCTATGCCATCGCCGAGCGGCTCGGCATCCCGAGCGAGCGCGTGCGAGAGGCCACCCCCGAGGAGAAGGCGGCGATGGCCGACGCCAACGCCAACATCATCGTCATCCTCGGCACGGACTTCGACTACGACAGCAACATCCGCTCGCCCGAGACGCGGACGCCCGGCGGCTAACCCTCGCTCTCGGCCAGCAACTTCTTCAACCGCTCCAGCGCGGCCATGCTCGAAGGATTCACCTCGTTGAGGATGCCCAGGTAATAGCTCGCGAAGTCGCCAAGCTGGACGGCGCGCAGCTGCTGCGCCAACACGGAGGCTCCCGCAGCGTCGACAATCTCCGCCGCGATGCCGTGCGCGCGCAGTTCGTCGTACGTCGCGGCGACGCGCAGCTGGTTCCGCGGATGCATCGCGTCATGCCGCAGCAGCACCACGTGGAGCAGCGGAAGCAGCCCGGCTGGCGCGCCATACCCGAGCGGCGCGTTGTGGTTCATCTCCGGCAGCTCGTCGGCGACCGCCCACACCTTCGCGTTTTCGTTGTACTGCGTGCGCCAGCGATACGCCGCCGGCGCCAGCGCCTCCGCGCCGATGATCACGGGCAGCCGGCCGTGGAGCCGCCGCGCGAGCTGCTTCGCCTCGTTGCGCTGCTCCGGCACGCCGGCATCAAGCGCCGCGGCGTACGCCCGCAACTCGTCGAGCGCGCCGTCGAGCATCGCCGAGACGTCGGGCGCAAGCCCAAGCCGCGAGACGATCGCCAGCGGCGCGATGAAGCTCCATCCGAGCGCGGCGCGTGGCTCGGCGTCCCATCGTGCGCGCAGCACCGGGACGTCGCGGTCCTGCGCCATCTGCATGACCCGTCCGCCGGCCGTAACAGCGATACAGTGCGCGCCCGAGTCGAGCGCCGCGCCGAACGCCGCGACCACCTCCTCGGTGTTGCCGCTGTTGGACGACGCAATGACGAGCGTCCGCTCGTCGACCCACGCGGGCAGCGCGTAGCCACGCACGACGTGCACCGCCGCGCGGGCCTTGAGATCGAGCGCCAGCGCCTGCAGCAGCGCGCCCCCGATGCCCGATCCGCCCATGCCCAGCACGACGACGCGATCGGCGTCCGCATACCGCGCCGGCAGCTTGAGCGACCGCGCTGCGTCCCACGCCTCACGCATCTGGTCCGGCAGGCCGGCGATGCGGCCAAGGAGCCCTTCGGGGTCGAGGCGCGCGAAGGTCTGTCGGTCGTCGAGGGAGGGGGCGGGCATGCGGTCGTTGTAGGTGATGGGGATCGAGCGGTCAATGCTCGCTGGACACTGCGCCCTGCGGCGGTGAGAATCGGCATATGCAACTTCCCCTCGAAGGCGTACGCGTCCTCGACATGACGATCTGGCAGCAGGGCACGTACGCCTCTGCCGTGCTCGCCGACCTCGGCGCCGACGTGATCAAGGTCGAGGAGTGTGAGTCGGGCGACCCCGGCCGCCACTTCGGGATCGCGCGCGACCTCGGGCTCAGCGGGTACTTCCAGGCGCACAACCGCGGCAAGCGCTCGATCGCCCTCAACCTGAAGCACCCGCGCGGCCGCGAGGTGCTCCTGCGCCTCGCCGAACGCGCCGACGCATTCCTCACCAACTTCCGCATCGGCGCCGTCGCGCGTCTCGGCCTCGACTACGCATCGCTGTCGGCGGTGAACCCGCGCATCGTCTACGTGCAGGCGTCGGGCTTCGGGCGCGAGGGTGACGAGCGCGACGCCGGCTCGTTCGACCTGCTGGCGCAGGCGCGCGGCGGCATCATGAGCCGCATCGGCGAGCCCGACGACCCGCCGCTGCCGTCGGGGTCGCCGATCGCCGACCAGGTGGGCGCGCTGCACGCCGCCATCGCCGTGCTCGCCGGTATCCTCGGGCGTAACGCGACGGGCCGCGGCATGCAGGTCGACACGTCGCTGCTCGGCAGCCAGATCTCGCTGCAGTCGTTCGACATCACGAACTACCTGTTCACCGGCACGCTGCCGGCGCGCGCCGACCGCGGCGGCTCCCGTCCGTTCTGGCGCGTCTACCGCGGCGGCGATGGCCGCTGGTTCGTCATCGGCATGCTGCTCGACCGCGCATGGAAGGACGTGTGCGACGCCGTCGGCCGGCCCGAGCTCTGCGACGACGAGCGCTTCAACACCTACGTGAAGCGCATCGCGACGAACGCGAAGGAGCTGTCGGCGATCCTCGACGAGGTGTTCGTGACGGCGCCCGCGCGAGAGTGGGTGGACCGGCTGAACGCTGTCGGCATGTTCTCCGCGATGGTGCACGACTACGCCGACGTCGCCGCCGATACCCAGGTGCAGGCGAACGCCTACATCCACGAAGTGCCGTACGAGGGACGCGAGCCCGTGCGCATGGCCGGCAGCGGCTTCGCCATCGACGGCGAGCCCGTGCGCATCCAGGGGCTGGCGCCCGAGCACGGCGCGCACACCGAGGACGTGCTGCTCGAGGCCGGCTACACCTGGGACGACATCGCCGAACTGCGCACTGATGGCGTCGTCGGGCCGCAGCGCAGCGAGCAAGAGCGCTAGAAGGACGGACGCATGGCCCTGACGATGCCAAAGATCTTCGTGCCCGCCGGCGGCCGCGACACCGTGCCGGGCGACCTCGCGCGGTGGGCGAAGGAAGTGGAGGACTCGGGCGTCGACGGTGTGTTCGTCGGTGACCACGTGACCTTCTACGGCTCCGGTGGGGACGGCCTCATCCGGCTCGCGGCGATCGCGGCTGTCACCGAGCGCGTCGAGCTGCAGACGTGCGTGTACCTGCTCGCGCTGCGCCACCCCACACCCGTCGCGCTGCAGTGCGCGATGATCGACCAGATGTCGCAGGGGCGGCTCATTCTCGGCGTGGGCGTCGGCGGCGAAGATCCGAACGAGTGGTGGGCCTGCGGCGTCGACCCAAAGACGCGCGGCCGCCGCACCGACGAGTCGCTGCAGATCCTCCGCAGCCTCTGGACGCAAGAGGAGACGACGTTCCACGGTAGGTACTACACGCTCGATAAGGTGCGGATGCGCCCGAAACCCTTTCGCGAGGGCGGCGTCACGCTGCAGGTCGGCGGCCGCTCGGACGCGGCGCTGCGGCGCGCCGGCCGCTACAGCGACGGCTGGACGGGCATCTGGGTGTCCGTCCGGCGCTTCACCGAGGCAGGCGCGCGCCTGCGCGAGTTCGCCGCCGAGGCCGGCCGCGGCGACGTCGCGCTGCCGCAGGGGATGCAGTTCTGGATGGGCGTCGACGACGACCGCGCGAAGGCGCGCGAGAAGGTCGCCGGCAGCATGCAGGCCTTCTACCGCATCCCCTTCGAGTCCTTCGAGAAGTACACGCCATACGGCTCGCCCGACGAGATCGCCGAGTTCATCGCGCCGTACATCGAAGCCGGCTGCCGCTGGCTGAACTTCGTCATCGCCGACGCCGCCGACGTCACGCTCGAGCAGGCGGTGGCGGTGCGTGACGCCATCCGCAAGGTGTGCAGCTAACGCGAAAGGACGGACGCGTGGTCAAGCTGATCTACTGCATCTCGAAGAAGCCCGAGATGAGCATCGAGGAGTTCCAGCGCTACTGGCGCGACGTGCACGCGCCGATCGCCGCCGCCATTCCTGGCGTGCGGCGCTACGTTCAGTGCCACGTCGTGCCCGAGACCTACGGCGGCCGCTCGCAGCCCGCGTACGACGGCGCGGCCGAGCTCTGGTTCGACGACCTCGACGCCATGCGCGCGGCGATGGCCACGCCTGAGGTGCGGGCGGCGATGGAGGATGAGAAGAAGTTCATCGACCACTCGCGCGTGGCCTCGTTCGTCACCGTTGAGAAGCCGGTAGTCGAGTAGCCGCCTACGGACCGCTGCGGCGCCCGGCGATCAGCTCCCGCACTTCGTCGGGCGTCAGCCCGTCGCCGGCGTTCGGCAGCAGCGGCTCGCGGTCCGTCACGAGTCTGTTCGCCCGGTCGTAGCGGAAGTAGTTCCACGCCCAGTTCAGCAGCACTACCGCGCGGTTGCGCAGCCCGACGATCTGCACGAGATGCACGAACAGCCAGAGCACCCACGCGACGAAGCCGCTGAACTGCAACCGGAAGACGTGCGCCACCGCCCGGCTGCGCCCGACGGTCGCCATCTGCCCGCGGTCCTTGTAGCGGAACGCCCGCAACGGCCTGCCCTCGATGTGCCGCAGGATGTTCTCCGCCGCCAGCTCGGCCTGCTGGATCGCCACCGGCGCCACCATCGGGTACGGGCGGCCGTCCGCGCCCTCGAGGTACGCCAGGTCACCGATGACGAAGACCTCATCGTGGCCCGGCACCTGCAGCGTCGGCCGCACCTTCACGCGGCGGCCCGCGCCCAGCTCGACGCCCAGCGTCTCGCCGAGCGGCTCCCCGCGCACGCCCGCCACCCACACCACGTTCTCCGCAGCGATCGCCTCGCCGCCCTCCAGCGCCACCGCGCCGTCGACCACCTCGCGCACCGGCGCGTTGAACCGCACCTCCACGCCGAGATCGCTAAGCTGGTCCGCGGCCTTGCGCTGCAGCCGCGGCGGCATCGCCGGCAGCAGCCGGTCGGTCGCCTCGAGCAGGATCACGCGCGCCCGCGAGAGGTCAAGATCCGGATAGTCGCGCGGCAACACGTGGCGTTTCAGCTCGGCGAGCGCCCCCGCCAGCTCGACGCCCGTCGGTCCGCCGCCGATAACGACGATCGTCATCAGCCGCTCGCGCTCGCGTTCGTCCTGCGCCAAAACGGCGCGTTCGAAACTGCGCAGCACGCGGTTGCGCACCGCCGTCGCCTGGTGCAGGTCCTTCAGCCCCAGCGCGCGCTCTTCGATCGAGCGGATGCCGAAGAAGTTCGTCGCGCTGCCCGCGGCGACGACGAGATAGTCGTACGAGATCGTGCCGGCGTCCGCGCAGATGCGCTTCGCGTCCACCTCGACGCCTCGGACCTCGGACATGAGGAAGCGGACGTTCCCCGCGCCGCGCAGGATCGCGCGCACGGGCTGCGCGATGTCGTCGGGCTCGAGCCCGGCCGCCGCGACCTCATACAGCAGCGGCTGGAACTGGTGGTAGTTGTGCTTGTCGACGAGCAGCACATCGACGTCGCGGCCGCGCAGGGCGCGCGCCACCCGCAGCCCGCCGAACCCTGCCCCGACGATTACGACTCGCGGTCGTGGCATTGCCTCCCGCCTCTTGTGATTTCCCTCACAACCAGTGTACCACCCGGCCGCCGCCGTGATTGTTCTAGAATCGCAGCCACATCACCATTGCGTCGCGACGGCCGACCGGCGCATGATCGATCGCAGTGAAGCACGGCGCGGATGCCGCGGCAGTCGCCGTCGGGAGCGTGCGGATGAAAGTGCGTAACGATTTGCAGACGGTCACCATCGCCGCCCGCGACGGCTGGACGGTCGAAGGCGTCACGCGCGCGCGGACGTTCGATGCGCGCGTCGCCGGCCGCGGCTGGGTCTTCGCTCAGCGCGAGCCCGTGGCCGTCATCGTCCGCGACGGTGGCGGCGTGCGACGGGCGACCCTGCGGGAACGCGACGAGGCGCCGTGGGTGGCGGCGTTCGTCGCAGCGCCCCTTGTCTATCTGGCGATCAGGCGATCGATGCGAAAGCGAGGAAAGCGATGAACCTCACGACAACCACCGACGAGATGGTCCGGCGCCTCGGCTCGATACCCGACGAGCTCACGGCCGCAACCTGCTTCGGCACACCGATCGAGCGCGACGGGCACGTGCTCATCCCCGTCGCGCGCGTCGGCTTCGGCTACGGGATGGGGTTCGGCGGCGGATCCGGCGGCGGCTCCGATGAAGGAGGCGAAGGCGGCGGCGGTGGCGGCGGTGGCGGCGGCAACGCCACGCCCGTCGCCGTGGTCGACATCACCAGCCAGGACGTCGTCGTCAAGCCGATCCTCGACACCACGCGCATCCAGGTCGGCGCATTCATGCTCGCCGGCTGGATCGCGTTCTGGCTGCTGCTCACGATGCGCACGATCTCGCGCGAGATGGCGCGCACGCGCCGCGACGCCCTCAAGGCGAAGGCCTGACTCCTCCACCCTGCGCTTGACACCTGCTGCGTCGCCCGACTAACATTCAACCATCATGTTGAATATGAGCGGCTCCGACAGGCTCGACCTCGCCCTCGGCGCTATTGCCCACCCAACACGACGGCGCATTCTCCGGCTCCTCACAAAAGGCGATGCCCGCGTCACCGACTTGGCGGGCGAGTTCGACGTGTCGCTCAACGCCGTCTCTCGCCACATCCAGGTGCTCGAGCGCAGCGGCCTCGTCCGCCGACGGCTCCACGGCCGCGAGCACGTGCTGTCGCTGGACACGCGGCCGCTTGATACCGCGGCGGCGTGGATCGACCAGCAACGCACCGCCTGGAGCGCGCGCCTGCGCGCCATGGACGAGGCGCTCCACCGCGAAGACGAAGCAACCGCGCAGCATCGAGCACGAAGGGAGAGAAAGTAATGAAGGTTGATCAGCCCGTCCGCGTCAGCGTCACACACCGATTCGGCGCGAGCGCCGACCGCGTCTTCGACGCATGGATCAATCGAGAGACGATCGCGCAGTGGATGCTCGCGTCCCCCGTCGAGGATGAGGAGATCGTCAGCATCTCCGTCGATGCCCGAGTCGGCGGGCGCTTCTCGTTCGTCGTCCGGCGCGAAGGCGTGGAGCTCGATCACCTGGGCGAATATCTGGAACTTGATCCGCCGCGACGGCTCGTCTTCACGTGGGGCGTCAACGAGGATCCGGGCGATACGAGCCGGGTGACCGTCGAAATCGAGTCGTTACCCGACGGCTGCCAAGTGACCCTCACGCACGAGATGGACCCACGCTGGGCCGACTTCGCCGAGCGCACCGAGCACGGCTGGCGCCGCATCCTCCATGCCGTCGACTCGACGTTGACGCCGGCGGGTTAGGACTCGGAGGCCTCGCCTTCGCCCGTCGATGCTCCGGCGGCGACGGCCTGCGGCTGGTGCTTCTCGAGCCACTTGAGCGCGAGCGGCGTGCAGGCGTTGCACGCGACCGAGTGCTTGCCCATCGCCGTGCCGCCGCCGGTGACGAACGTGCCGCAGAACGCGCATTTCCCCTGTGGCATCGAGTGCTGTTCCTTTCGTACGAGCGGCGCCTTCGCCCCGCCCTGTGTGTGCAATCAGGCCTTCGCGCCGCTCGCCTGCTTCAGCTCCTGCAGCGCCTGCAGGATCTCCAGCGCGTGGCCGCTCGGACTCACCTTCGGGAAGACCTTCGCGATCTTCCCCTCGGGATTGACGATGAACGTCGCGCGGTCGACGCCCATGTACTCGTGGCCCGCGAACGTTTTCTTCCCGTACACGCCATACGCCTCGGACGCGACGTGGTCCGGGTCGGCGAGCAGCGGGAACGGCAGCGAGTGCTTGTCGCGGAACTTCCGGTGCGACTCGATCGTGTCGAGCGAAATGCCGAACAGCTCCGCCTCGCCCGAGAGGAGCTGCCAGTTGTCGCGGATGTCGCACGCCTCAGCCGTGCAGCCGGGCGTGTCGTCCTTGGGATACCAGTAGAGGACGGCCCACTTCCCCTTCAGCTGGTCGAGGCTCACGCGTTCGCCACGGTCGCTGTCGAGCTCGAACGCGGGCGCGACGTCGCCCTCGGTCAGATGTGTCGGCATGCTGATCCTCCTTCGACCCTCACAGGTGATCGTAGACCATGGGCGGCACGAGAAGAAGATCGGGCGGCCGGGGGCGGCGGCGAGAGAAGCGGCTCGGGTTACGGAGCCTCGACCTTCGGCTCGGGCATGTCCGTCTGCACGTAGCCGGCGCGGACCTCGCCCGTCTCCTCGTCGGTGATCTCGTAGCGGACAGCGATGGGTACCGTCGGGGCCAGCATCGCGAACACCGGGCAGTAACGGGACATGGAGAGATAGATGGCGCGCCGCACGCTCTCCTCATGCAGACCGCGCCCCCGCAGGAAGTGATGGATGACGGCGCTCGTGAAGACGCGCGGGTGATCCTCCGCGCGCTCGCCGGTGACGCGCAGCGCGTAGTCGGTCACCTCCTGCCGCATCTTGCGCAGGATGGAGATGACGTCCATCGCGCCGCAGCCGCCGAGTCCGACCAGTACCAGTTCCACTGGGCTCGGGCCGGTCGGGTCCTCGCCCGCTTTCGGCGAGTCGATGCGCAGCTCGGCGCCGTTCCCCGTCCGCACGTCGAACTTCAGCCCGTCGACCAGCCGCATCCAGACCTCTGATGCCATGCGTCCTCCTACGACGATGATATCGGCCGGTCCGACGACGGCAGCGTGACGAATGGCCCCATTACGTGGAGCCTTTGTGCCTTGGCCAGAAGCGGTAGGCGATCGCGCCATAGAACACGGCGTCGATGAGCCAGTTCACAGCGGCGTTGCGGCGCCGGTGCGCGGCCGGCGTCGACTTCTTGGTGGGCAGGTACGGGAATGGCGTGTAGTCGAGAACCCAGTGCGAGCCCACGACGACGGCGCCGGTCAGTGCGTCGGCGACGAGGTCTCGCTCTCCGTCATTGCTGCCCGCGCGCAGGATGCCGGCGAACCCGGCGAGCATGCCGGCGGTGAGCATGAAGCCGAGCGTGTGCGTGGTCTTGCGATGCAGCTTCCACGGGTCGCGGTGCAGCGCCAGGCCAGCGATGACGTCGATGTCCGGCAGGCTCGCGGCGACGACGGACGCGCCGAGCCCGAACGGAGACTCGACGCCCATGCGCCGCGCCAGCGTGACGCCGAGAAGCGTGTGTCCTACGGGGGTTGCCATGTGATGGTCCTTACGGCGCGGCGGACGGCGTCGGTTTCACCTGTCCTGCTGGATTATCGACCGTCTCCTCGTCGACGAGAGCGAGCGCGGCGCCATTCCATCCGTACGTCGTGCGGAGCAGCAGCGAGGGGCAACACTCAGGATCCTCGGGACCGTAGACCGGCTCCGTGGCGATGAGCTGTCCGTCGGGCGTCACCTCCAGCGCGATGCCGCCGCGGCCGCTCGCCTGCTCCGAGAGCAGCGCCCGCGCGCCATCGCCCTGCGGCGTCAGCACGGCGAACGCGAGGTTGCCCGCCGTCCCGCCCGACGAGATCGGCACGATCGCCTCTTCGACGCCGTCCTCGGTGACGTCGGCGTAGATCACGTCCTGCTGCACCACCTCGCCCCCGACCGCATTCGCCAGCTCGCGCACGTCCTCGTTGCTCTGGAGGTCGACGTCGCGGATGTCGCCGGCGGGCGTCGCCTGGGCGGTGACGGTGCTTTCGGGCGACGTACGGGGCGTCGCCTTCTCGTCACCGTCGCCACCACCGTTGCAGGCGATCGTCAACGCCGCGACAGCGCCAACGAGTATGTACGTGAGGCCGAATCGGGGCATCGCGCGCAGTGTAAGGACGGCGATCCTCCTCCGCAAACGACGGCGCGGCAACGAAGAGAGCGGCCGCGCGGGCCGCTCGATCTTGCGAAGTCTGGTAGCAGCGGTTGGATTCGAACCAACGACCTACCGATTATGAGCCGGTTGCTCTAACCCCTGAGCTACGCTGCCAGAGAGAAATGGCGCGCTTGGCGGGACTCGAACCCACGGCCTCTACCTCCGCAGGGTAGCGCTCTATCCACTGAGCTACAAGCGCGTATGCAGTTGTCGATGGTGCCGAGGGTGGGATTTGAACCCACACGCCCTTGCGGACACTACGCCCTGAACGTAGCGCGTCTGCCGTTCCGCCACCTCGGCCGGTTGTCCGTTGCGCGTCACACGAGGCCCGTGCGGCGTGTGCGGATCACGCTGGCGGGAGCCCGCACGCAAGGCTGCGACATTGTAACAGAATCGCCCGAAGGGTCGACAGGAGTGCGGCGTCATGGTGGGCGGTACAGGACTTGAACCTGTGACCTCTTCCGTGTGAAGGAAGCGCTCTTCCAGCTGAGCTAACCGCCCACGGCAACGCATTCTATCAACGCCCGATGCGCCGCCCAACACGCGATCAGATCTCCAGCCGGAACCCCTGTCCGCGCAGCGTGACGATATAGCCTCGCTCGCCGCCCGACTGCACGATGCGCTCGCGCACGCGCCGCACGAGCGCGTCCAGCGCCTCCTCCGACACGCCGTCGGCGTGCGCGTCGGGCCAGACGTGCGCTACCAGCTCCTCCCGCGACACGACCTTCCCCGCGCGCTCGTAGAGGTAATAGAGCAGGCGGTACTGCTCGTTCGACAGCGGCGGCCTCGCCTCCGCGCCCTTCACATACACCCTGCGCGTGTCGGGGTCGATGCGGATCAATCGCTCCGGCGCCGGCTCCGGCGGCAACTCGAGTTGCGCCGCCGGAACGGGCGCGGCGCGCCGTCGCCGGTACAGCAGCACGCCGCCCACCGCGCCCCCCAGAGTCACGGCCACCGCCGGCACGCCTACCACGAGGCCCAGCACCAGCGGGCTCAGTCCGCCGCCACCGTCGCTGGACGGCGGCGATGCGGCATCGTCCGGCGGCGGCGCCGCGGACGCCCGCACGCGGATCGCCAGCGGCTCCGATACGATCCCTGCGACCGACGCCGTCGCCGTGTACTCGCCGCTGCCACGGGACGCCATGCGCGCCCCGGCGATGCCGTCGATGGTGCGTCCCACCGCCGTGACCGGTGGCTCCCCTGCGCGCACGAGCGTGAACGTCACGCCGGCGCCATCGGCAACCGGATTGCCGTTGCGGTCGATGATCGGGCCGGCGACGAGGTTGATGAACCCGTCGTTCGGCACGTCCGACGCGTCTTGGCCGTACACCGACACGGCCAGCGTCTGCGCGGGATCGGGCTGCGTGGCGTCCGCGACGTCGTAGAAGATGCCGCTGACGTTCACCGGCGGATGTCCGTGCGGGTCGATGTCGCCGAACAGCGCCTGCCAGGCCGACTCGATCGCGGCATCCGTCTTGCTGTACACCGCGAAGTACGCCGAGAGCTTGCTGATCTCCGTTGAATCGAGGTGGTACGGCGCGTTGAACGCCACAGCGATCATGTACTTGTTGCGCACGTCGACGGGCGCGTCGTCGAGGAAACGGCGCACCGCGTTCGACGCCGGATAGGCGTCGGGGTTGTACTCTGCGAGCGCGAAGATGACCCACGTCGCTTCGGTGAACGCCGACGCCGTCCCGGCGTACGCCGGATCGTCCGGCGCCGACACCCACGCATTGAGATCGCCGAAGCTGATGGTCCGCACGTCCTCGCGACGGATGCGCTGCTTGCCCGAGGGTCCGTAGAGACGCAGGAGCTCTTCCTGCAGCGCCGCCTGCGTCATCACGCGGTACGGGTAGCAGTCGGACCAGCACTCGACGATCAGCACCTTGTCGGGCGTCACCGGGCCGCGCGGCAGCCGCGACCGAAGGTCCTCGACCGACGACGGGTGGATGAGCGTGAGCGCGTCGCGCGCCAGCGCCTGCATCTGTTCGATGCCCTGGCCCGCTACCGCCGACGCCCCTTCTGGGTCGACGAGCGCGTCGTCCAGGGCGAGCTGCGGGTAGAGCTTCAACTTCGCCGCGATGATGCGCCGCACGGCGTCATCGACGCGGCGCCGGAAGTCGACATCCGAGACGTACTGCTCCCGCATGTAGATGATGCTGTCCTGGATCACCGGGAGCTGGTAGTCACGCCAGCCGCGGTTCGCCGCCTCGCGGTAGAACTCGACCAGAGGCAACAGGTCGTTACCGGCGAGCAGCGCTTCCCGCACGACCGTGCGATTCGGGAAGTCCGGCTGCGCCTCCTCGCGGGCGTACCATTGCTTGATCGCCGGCACGCCGAGCGAGTCGGCGACGACGAAGTGCGTCTGCCGCCACGCGCTGAACTCCGGCAGGTTCATCAGCCCGGTGAACGCGGCGCGGTCGAGCGAGATCGGCCGCGTGTACGGCGCGGAGCCGCCACCCTCAAGAAAGTTGCGGTAGCGGATGTGCGACACCATCATCGCGTCGGTCGTGCCGTCCGGGTCGCCTTCGTCCGCGCGCGCCACCTCGGCGAACGGCGCCAGCTCGGAGGCACGCAGCTGCGGCAGCGACTTGTTGACGGTCGGCACTTCGTTGTCGGTCGACCGGTCGCTGCCGCCGTGGCCGGGGAAGTGTTTGGCGACCGTGATCATGTCGCCGCCGCTGCCCCGGTGCACGCCGCGCACGTACGCGCGCCCGAGCATGCCCACCCAGTCCGGGTCGCCCCCGAACGAGCGGATGCCGATGTCGCCGCGCCCGCCCGAGCGCGGGTTGTCGAGCACATCGACGACCGGGCCGAGGAGCATGTTGACGCCGGCCGCAGCCAGCTCGCGCCCGACGATCTCGCCGACGGCCTCGGCGTGCTGCTTACTCCACGTCGCGCCCACCGTCATGTTGTTCGGGATCGACGTGTGGTTGTGCGTGACGTTGGTGAACGGGAAAAGGTCGCCCTCGTTGTCGGTGGCGACGAACAGCGGCACGTAGTACTCACGCTCGCCATCGAGGCGCCGCGTGCCCTCGAACGCGCGCTGCTGCAGGCCGTTCGAGAGCGACGCCAGCTGCGCCGCCGTGTCGCCGCGATTGATGACGTTGCCGTTGCTGGCCGTTACCAGCACCGCGCCGACCTTGAAGTCGCGGACGAGCTGCGCGATGTCGGACGCGGCCGAGACGTCATCGCCGATGAAGTTGACCATCACGAGCTGCCCGACGCGCTCGTCGATGCTCAACGACGCCAGGACGCGATCGAGAAAGGCGTCGTCCGTCTCCTGCGCCCGCGTCTCGCCGGCCCCGCCAGGCACGAACGCGGCAGCCAGCAGCACGACGGCGGCCGCCGCCTCGAGCGCTCTACGCGCGCCTGAGCGTACCCCCATCCTCGCACCTTCCGTCGGCCTGCCCCGCCGAGGGGATTATGCGTTCTCCGGGGCGGTCGTGACAGCCCCTGAGTGATGTTCAAACGTTCGATGCGAGCAGAAGGTTTACGCCCGGCGCGAAGGGTTACGCGGCGCGCAGATCCGCCGGAATCTCCGGCCGACCAACGAGGGCAGCGAAGCGCTCGCCGTGGAGCCGCGCCGCCGGCTGCCACGTGTGGTCCGTTAGCGTAGCCGCCGCGAAGTCCCGGCCCAGCTCGTGTCGCTGCGCGGCGGGGAGCGCCAGCAGCTGGTTGAGCGTCGAGACCAGGCTCATCGGGTCGGCAGCCGTCGCGACGAACGCGTTGCGCTCGTGCTCGAGCTCCGCGCTGCGGACGCCGCCGCCGGCCACCAGCGGCGCGCCGCTCGCCGCCATCGCCAGCACGAGGTCCTGGGTGATGTGCATCGGGCGCGCATCGCCGGGCAGCACGAACGCGTCGACGCAGCGCGCGACCGCCGCCACGGTGTCGGCGTCGATCTTGCCGGTGAGCACGCGGTACGTCTCGCGCAGCCCGCGCACGCCGAAGATCAGCCGTGCGTCGCGGCGCGACGGCGCGCCGAACAGCAGGCAGACGGGGTTGCCCGCGAGGAGCGGCGCGACGGCGTCGCGGTACCACCGCATGTGGTCGCGGTCGTCCGTCCACGGCAGGCCGACGACGAGGCGCGCCGGCAGCATGCCGTCGAGCAGGCGTGCGACGCGGCGCAGCCGCGCCGGCGACGGCTCTGGCAGCGGCACGGCGCCGGGCGCCACCGCGGCGACGGGGACGCGCGGCGCCCGGCGTCGCAGCCGCGCCGTAACGAACGGCTCGGCCGTGAACGCCTGGTCGAGACGGTCGATGGCCGCCACCGTGAGTACCGCGCGTGCCGGGTTTCCTGTGACGGCGCGCGAACCGACGGTTGCCGACACCGGCACGCCGAAACGGAACCGGAGCAGCGCGCCGGCAGGTGCCAGCGTCGCGTCGAGAAGATGCACGGATTCCGCGCCGTGGCGCAGCGCGCGGGCGCCTGCTCTATACGCGGCGACGTTGCTCGACACCGGCGCCCAGCACACGTCCGCATCCTCGCTCAGCATCTCGCGAAGCGCGTGATGCGTCTGGCCGAGGGCATCGCGAAACCGGCCGAGCACGGCGACGCGCGGCGCCTGTCGCGGACGGACAGCGGAGCGGATGTCCACGGACTGAGTATCGAGGCCCCGGAGATGCGCTGGTATCAGGCAGACCCCGCAGATCGGGCTGAAGCGACGCGATCAGGCGGGCTGCTCCAGCGTCGGCCGAGACTCCTTCGGGCGGCGCTCGGTCGTGCCCTCGGTCAGCAGGTTCGAGATCTCGGCGCCGTCGCCCGGGTAGCACAGCAGGCGAGCGCTCCACACCACGCCGCCGCCGCGCTTCTCGAGGTCGTTGACGATGCGGCGCGTCGCCGCCTCCGCTGACGCCGCGTCCTGGTGCGGCAGGATGACGCCCGCGCGCCCCGGCCCGAGGACGCCCGCCAGGTCGCTCGAACGGATGGCACCGGGCACACGCGCGAGTGCGTCCGCGACCGCCCGCCCCGCCTGCGATGTCTGCTTCGCCTCGGCGTCGAGCAGCAGCAGGCCGAACGGATTCCCGTAGCGCGCCGAGCGGTTCGCCTCATCGAGAACGCGCAGCCAGAAGTACCAGCCCACGTGCAGCCCCGTGTCGTCATCGAGCAGGATCCAGCTCTCGTCCATCAAGGAGATTGTCGGCCGCCCCTCCCGGTGGTGCAGTGGCGTTATGTCCAGTGGCCGGCGTTGCAGATGGGTAAACCGTGCCCTAAGCTCATCGCGATGCTGATCGAGCCGATCGAGGGCAAGCCGGTGCTCTTTCCGCCTGGGAACGTGGCCGTGCGCCTCAACCGCGAGCACCTCAAGGCCTACCGGCGGGCCTACGCGCGCGCCGCCACCGACCTCTCCGGCCTGCCCGCGTTGCGAGAGAGCGACTTCGACGGCCGCGAGGTGAAGATGAGCCGCAGCGAGCTCCAACGGCTCAACGAGGCGCTCGCGCGCTACGGCCGGCCACCCGACATGGAGACCCACAGCGCCTTCGAGGGCCAGGAACGGTACAAGACCGCCCTCTTCAAGCGGCTGCTGTACTTGTCTTAGTGCTACGTTTAGCCCCGAATCGCTCAGAAAACGGGCGGATCCACGTCTGCAGAGGCCGCACGACAGGGCCGACAGAGGCTGTGAGGGGCGCACGGCGCCGGCCGGCCGGGATTCGCGAGCAATTTGATATACTATGCTCGCATTCACCCGGACCCCGACGGTCGGGAGCTGCCGAGGGGCTGGTTATGGCAAGTACTGTCCCCGGTCAACTACTCAACGCGATCAAGGCGCGGAAATTCTCCACCGTCGCCCGCCTCTTCGCGCCCAATATCGACTTCCAGGCCTGGAACCCCTCCGGCCATTGGGTCGCCGAGGACGCCCAGACGGCTGCCAAAATCATCGAGGTCTGGTACTCCCCCGCCGAAGGCCCGTCGCAGATCGTTTACAGCAACGAGACAACCACCGGCCGCAGCTCCAGCCTGCTCGAGCTGGAGATCGCGTGGAAGGCCCCGGACGACCAGCCGCGCATGCTCCGCCAGGCCTACCTGCTGACCATCAAGGGCGACAAGATCACCCAGGCGCGCGTCTACTGTGCCGGCCTCCACACGGAGTTCCCCGAGGTCGACCTCGAGAAACAGCGGCGCGCCAAAGGGCTCGGCGGCGCGAAGCCGCTCAACTCCCCGAAGGCCATCGTCGCCAAGGCCGTCTAGCTACCGCGTCGACGCCTCGCGGTAGAGCTGCGTCAGCCGCTCCGACGGCTCCTCGTCCAGCTCGTCGCGCAACAGCTGCCTGAACCGCCGGTAGTGCCGCGCGGCGGCCGGCCCGTCGTTCAGCGACAGGTGGCAACGCATCACGCCGAACGCCGCCGCCTCGCTGTACGGGTCGACCGACTCCAGCGACTTGAAGAGCACGAGCGCCTCCTCGAACTGCCCCTCGCGCAGCTTCCGCGAAGCCAGCTCGTTCAGCGCCTCGATGTAGCGCTCCTCCAGCTCGCGCCTGAGGGGCTCCACCCACTCGCTGTATGTCGCGCTCATGAACGGCCCCTTGTAGACGGCGACCGCCTCCTCGAGCCGCGCGAGCCGCTCCCCGTCCTCTCGCGCCACCTCGGCCGCCAGCATCGCCCGGTTGAACGTCGCCACGTCTGAGTCGAAGACGCCCTTCGGGTTGAGCGCGTACGTGCCGTCCGCCTGCCGCACCACGCACTCGTGAAAGAGCGCCCGCCGCAGCCGGTACAGGCTCGAGTGAAAGTTGCTGTTGCACTTCGACTCGGGCAGATCCGGCCAGAGTGCGGCGAAGATCTCCTCCTTCGTGACGGCATCGTCGCGCATGAGCAGGAAGAAGAACATCTCTTTGCTCTTCTCGCTGCGCCACTCCAGGTCCGAGATCGGCCGCTCGCCGACGAGCACGCTGCCCCGCCCGAAGGCGAACGCGCGCACCGCCGGCAACATGTCCGGGCTCGCCGCCGGCTCGGCCGCGCGCGCCGCCACCCGCGTGTCATCCTCGATCAGGCCCGCCAGAAGCGGCTCCGCGACGTGGCGGATCAGCGCGTAGTCGATCATCTCGCGGGCGCGGACGGCGAATGGACGCAGGAACTTCTTGTATCCGAGCCGCTCGCAGATCTCCGAGGCCCGCTCCAGCTCCGCCATCGCCTTCCTTGGCTGGTGGCTGTCGTAAAGCGCGCGCGCCCGCAGGAACGCCGCGATCGCCATGTCGTGCCGGTTCTCCGCCGCCTCCAGGTATCGCCACGCGACATCGAGCGATTTGAGCGCGCTGCCCGGGTCGCTCCGTTCGAGCTGCACCTGCGCCTCGGCGAGCGCGTGCGCCGCCAGCCGCGCCGGCGGGTCCGACGGCCGCGGCTTCACCGAGCGCAGCAGTTGCGCGGCCTCCTCACCTTGCCCCAGCCCGAGCCGCGTCAGCGCCAGCCCTTCGACGAGCTCGTTCGCCAGGTACGCGACCTGCAGCCCCTCGACCACCGGCTGCACTTCCTGGTACACCGCCAGACTCTCATCGAAGCGGCCCATGCAGCGGTACGTCTCCGCGATCCCCGCCATCATGAACGCCTCGTCGGTGATGTTGCCGGTGCCGCGCATCACGCGCAGGCCGCGCTCGTACACCTGCAGCGCCTGCTCGTACTCGCCGAGCGTGTAGTACACCATCCCCGTGTTGTTCAGCGTCAGCCCCAAGTCGAACGAGTTCCCCGCCCGCTCGAACGCCGACTGCGCCCGCTGCAGCGCGCCCAGTGCCAGCATCGGCTGGCCACGCATGCTGTAGCACTGCGCCAGCGACCCGCACGCGTTACCGATCCCCTGCAGGTCGCCGACCTGTTCGAGCAGCCGCCGCGCTTCCTCAAGCTCCTCGATCGCCGCGTCCAGGTCGCCCGTGATGGCGTGCGTGACGCCCATGTTGCGCAGCGCGTCACCGATGAGCCGCGCGTCCGAGTCGTCACTCGTCTCGAGCAGCGCCCGCGCCTCGCGGAACGCCGCGAGCGACTCCTCGTAAAACCCCTTGATGCGCTGCGCCTCACCGCGCACAAACAGCGCCATGACGACGCCGCGCGTGTCACCGGCCGACCGCAGCACGCGGCTTGCGTCCTCCACGAGCCGCAGCGCCTCGTCGACGTCGCGCAGCTTCACCGCCGCGCGGGCACGCCACACCTGCAACATCGGCCGCGCAGCCTGCGCGGCCTGCGGCATCCGGTCGATCCACTCGCCGAGCGCGCGCGCCTGCCCCTGTTGGATCAGCCGCGGCGCGATGTCTTCGAGCAGCGCCGCCGCCTGCTCCCACTCCTCCAGCTCGAAGAGCAGCTCCACGGCCTCGTTGAGCAGCCCGAAGTTCGAGAGCGTGTCGGCGGCTTCGCGGCCCGCGCGCGTGTAGCCGTCCGGGTCATCCTCGCGGAGCTGCTTCATCAGCAGTGTGCGCATCAGTTGGTGGCACCGGTACATCGGCGGGTCGTCGCCGTGCTGCGTGATGAACAGCACCCGCGACGACGCCTCGCGCAGGAGGCGCTCGCTGTCGCGCCGGCCCGTGACGTCATTGCAGAGCGCCGGCGTCCAGATCGGCAGCAGCGAGATGCGCTTGAGGAATGCGCGCATCTCCTCCGGCACCTCCGCCAGCGCCTCGCCGCGCGCGTAGTCCGCCAGCGACAGGCCGACGTTCGGCCCGGCGATGCTGCCCGCTCCTCCCGAGGCATCCTCACCCTCAACGTGCGCGCGCCCGGGCTGCCCGTCGTGCGTCGCGGCGCCGAGGATGAGGGCCGCCGCCCATCCCTCCGTCTGCTCGAACAGCGCCTCCGCCTCATCCTCGCTCACCGTCCGACCGAGCGTGCCGAGCAGCTCGCGGATCTCGCGCGGCGTGAACGCCAGGTCCGCCGCGCCGATCGTCGCCACCTCGCGACGTGCGATCAGCCGCGCCAGCGAGGGGATCGCCGGGCGCACGCGCGACGTGACCACGAGATGCAGGTTCTCCGGCGCGCGCTCGAGCATGAAGCCGAGCGTCGCCATGACGTCCGCGGATGCGTCGAGCGTGTGCACGTCGTCGAGCACGAGCGCCACGTAGTCGTCGTGGTTGGCGATGGCGTTGACGATCACCGTGCCGATGGCCCGCGGCGACCAGAAGCGCTCGTCACCGAGCAGCACGTCGATGTTGAGGCGCATGCGGATCGCGGCGGCCAGCGCCTGCGCGAACGCACCGAGGTCGGCGTCCCACGTGTCCAGCGAGAGCCAGACGGTGTCGAAGTCCGCCGTCTCGAGCCAGTCGATGACGAGCGTCGTCTTCCCGTAGCCCGCGGGCGCCGCGATGAGGATGCCGCGCGCGCCGACGGCCGCGTCGAGGACGGCGTTCAGCCGGGCGCGGCGGACGACGTCCGGGCGCCGCCGCGGGACGGCGAACTTCGACGTGGCGATGCTGGCGGCTCCCCTGCCGGCGTCTGACGTCACGGCACAGCCCTCATCGTGGGGGATTATAGGTGCTTGCGGCGGGCCAGAAGACACGCAAGCTGAGCACCGTCGTGAAGCAAGCAAAAGGCCCGCTCGTCACGGGCCTCGTCATCTCCTTCGGTGGAGCGACGCTCCATCAGGCGGAGACGTCCTTCACCTCTTCCTCCTCCGCCGGCGCCTCGTCCATCTCGATCGATTGCCCGGAGCGCGTGAGGAGCAGGGGTCGCTTGCGGTTGCGGATCGTGTCGCCGCTGACGATGCATTTCTTCACGTCCGTCCGCGACGGGATCTCGTACATCACTTCCATCAGCGTGTCTTCGAGGACCGTGCGCAGCCCGCGGGCGCCCGTCTTGTGGCGGATCGCCTCTTCGGCGCAGGCGCGCAGGCCGTCCTCCGTGAACACCAGCTCGACGCTGTCCAGGCCGAAGAAGCGCTGGAACTGCCGCGCGAGCGCGTTCTTCGGCTCCGTCAGGATGCGCACCAGCGCGTCAGCGTCGAGCGACTCCAGCGCTACGACCATCGGCAGGCGGCCGACGAACTCGGGGATGAGCCCGTACTGCAGCAGGTCGTCGTGCGTGACGTGCTTCATCAGCTCGTCGGTGCGCTTCTGCTGGTCCATCGTGTGGTACTCGGCGCCGAAGCCCAGCGAGCGCTTGTCGCGGCCCAGGCGCTTCTCGATGATCTTCTCCAGCCCCTCGAACGCGCCGCCGCAGATGAAGAGGATGTTCGCCGTGTTGATCTGGATGAAGTCCTGGTGCGGGTGCTTGCGCCCGCCCTGCGGCGGGACGTTCGCCGTCGTGCCCTCGATGATCTTCAGCAGCGCCTGCTGCACGCCCTCACCCGAGACGTCGCGCGTGATCGAGGGGTTGTCTGACTTCCGCGCGATCTTGTCGATCTCGTCGATGTAGACGATGCCGCGCTCGGCGCGCTGGACGTCGAAGTCCGCCGCCTGGATGAGGTGGAGCAGGATGTTCTCCACGTCCTCACCGACGTAGCCCGCCTCGGTCAGCGCCGTCGCGTCGGCGATCGTGAACGGGACGTCTAGCATCTTCGCCAGCGTGCGCGCCAGGTGGGTCTTGCCGACGCCGGTCGGACCCACGAAGAGGATGTTGCTCTTCTCCAGCTCGACGTCCTGGGAGGGCGCGCTGCCGACGGCGCCGATGCGCTTGTAGTGGTTGTACACCGCGACCGAGAGGACCTTCTTCGCCTGGTCCTGCCCGACGACGTACTCGCTCAGGTGGTCGTAGATCTGCTTCGGGGGCGGTACGCGCTGGCCGCTGACCTTCGTCTTCGCCGGGCCCGCCGACTCCTCGTCGATGATCTCCCGGCACAGCTCGACGCACTCGTTGCAGATGTACACGGCGCCCGGGCCGGCGATCAGGCGGTTCACCTGGTCCTGGTTCTTGCCGCAGAACGAGCAGTGGTACTGGACGCGCGTCGACCGGTTGTTGGCCATTCTGTTTTCCTCTAGCCAGGCGCGGGGCCCAGAAGCCGACCCCCGGTGCTGCCGATTCTACGCCACTCGCGCCGGATTGTCAGCTTGACTTTCCGTAAGCGGGGCGCCCTGAAGCGAGTCCTACACGTTTGTCGGGAGTCCCGCCTCCCCTCTTTAGGCCTAACGGCGACCGCGGCGCTCCGTAACGGCTCGGCCCGGCTGAATCCTTACTCCCCTACGCCCCCTAATCTCGCCGCGTCAGGATCTCGTCAACCATCCCGTACTCCTTGGCCTGCTGCGGGTCCATGTAGAAGTCCCGGTCGAAGTCGCGCCGGATGCGTTCGTCCGACTGGCCGGTGTGCTTGACGAGGATGCCCCGGATGATGTCGTTCTCGCGCAGGATCTCGCGCGCCTGGATCTCGATGTCCGCCGCCTGGCCGCGCGCCCCGCCGAGGGCCTGGTGCATGTGAATCGTCGAGTTCGGCATGCAGTACCGCTTGCCCGGCGTGCCCGCGCACAGGAGCACCGTGCCCATGCTGGCCGTCATGCCCACGGCGTACGTGGCGACGTCCGGCCGGACCAGCTGCATCGTGTCGTAGATCGCCAGCCCCGCCGTGATCTGGCCGCCCGGCGAGTGGATGTACAGGTTGATGTCCTTCTCCGGGTCCTCGCGCTCCAGGTACAGCAGCTGCGCGATGATCAGGTTCGCCACCTGGTCGTCGATACCCGTCCCGAGGAAGATGATGCGCTCCCGCAGCAGCAGCGAGTAGATGTCGAAGGCGCGCTCGCCGCGCGCGCTGGTCTCGATGACAGATGGAATAATCACGTTCGTGTCCCTTCCTGGATGTGCCCTACTCCCCCGACGCCTCGCCGGCTTCGCCTGCGGTCGCCGCGGTCTCGACGGGGGACTCCGATGCCGCGGGCTTTGACGCTGTCTTCTTCTTTCGCTTCGGTTTCGCCTCGGCCGCTGCCGCCGCGCCGCCGTCCTGCGTCGCCATCTCCACGAGGCGCCGCAGCGTCTTCCGCGTCAGCAGGTTCCGCCGGATCGTATCGCGCCCGCCCTCACTATTGAAGAGGGCGCGCAGTTGGGCCGCCTGCGGCCCCGCCGACGCCGTCAGCGTCTCGATCTCGGCGTCGATCTCCTCGTCGCCGACTGTAATATGTTCCGCCTCCGACACCTGCGACAGGACGAGGGAGCGCCGCAAGCGCGCGTCGGCGATCGGGCGCAGCTCGTCGCGCACCTCCTGCTCGCTCTTCCCGAGGGCCGCGAGGTAGCGTTCGAGGCCGCGGCCCTCCTCGATGTGGCCCGCCTGATCGTGCAGGATCCTGTCGACTTCGGCGTCGAGCATCACCGGCGGGTACTCGATCGTCGCCCGCTCGACCAACTGCGTGAGGATCTCGTCGTGGTAGCGGTTCTCGAGCCGCTCCTCCTCCGCCTTGCGGATGTCGTCGCGGATGCGCTGCCGCAGCGCGTCGATCGACTCGAACCCCTCGCCGACGGCCTTCGCGAACTCCTCGTCCAGCTCGGGCAGCACCTCTTCCTTCGTCTCCAGCACCTTGACGACGAAGTGCGCCTGTTTTCCGTCGAACTTCTCGCTGCCGATCGCTTCCGGCAGCTGGAGGTCGAACTCGAACTCGTCGCCCTTCCTGTGGCCAATGAGCTGCTCTTCGAACCCCGGGAAGAGCACATCGCGATCCTCGACGAGCTGGATCTCGGCCTCCTGCTGCTGCACGAGCGTCTCGCCCTCGACATCCGCGCGGACGTCGATGCGGACGACGTCGCGCCAGCCGATCTCGCGCTCCACCGGCTCCAGCGTCGCCGCGCGGCGGCGCAGCGCCGTCAGCGTGTCCTCGACGCGCGACTCCTCGACCGTGACCTCCTCCGTCTCGACGCGCACGCTCGTGTAGTCGCCGAGGTCGATCGTCGGCCGCACGGGGATCGTCGCCTTCACGATCAGCGGCTCGACCGTCTCCACCCTGAGCTGCGGGCGCGCGACGGGGATGATGCTTTCGTCCGTCTCGAGCGCCTCTCGATAGATGTCCGGGACGAGGTCATCCAGCGCCTCGTCGAGGATGCGCTCCTCGCCGAAGTAGCGCCGCACCATCGCCGGTGGCGCCTTGCCCGGCCGGAAACCGGGCACCTTCGCCTTCGGCGAGAGCTTGCGCACGGCCTTCTCGCGCGCCCTGTCGAGCCGCTCCGCCTCGACCTCGATGGTCATCAGGACCTGGGAGTCGGGAATGCGTTCCGTCGATACCTTCAAACGACCGCCAACCTCGTCTGGTTCGGGATCCCGCGCTCGAAAAGTCGCGGCGCTCTATCGGCGCCGCTCGAACAGGGGATGCCCGTGTGTCCGTCTCTAACGAGCAGTATAGCAAGGCCCCGCCGGCACCGAGCCGGGAACCCGAATGCCAACCACCTAGCGCGCCCGCGGCGTGAACACATCGATCAGCGCATCGCCGAGCAGGTTGAACGCGAACATGAGCGAGGCGACGATCGCCGCCGGGATCAGCAGCAGCTGCGGATGGTTCTCCATCACCGTGCGGCTCGCCCCCTCGCCGATGAGGATGCCGAAGCTTGGACCCGCCTGCTGCACCCCGACCCCGAGGAACGTGAGCGCGATCTCCGCAGCGGCGATCGCGCCGAGCGAGGCCGACACGCCGACGATCACCAGCGGCAGCACGTTCGGCAGGATGTGCGAGAACAGGATTCTGAACGTCGAGGCGCCGTTCGCCCGCGCGGCGAGCACGAAGTCCGTGTCCCGCAGCGTCATCGTCTGCGTGCGGATGAGCCGCATGCCGCCGACCCACCCGAACAGCGACAGCACGAACACCAGCAAGAAGTAGTCGTCGAAGACGGTGTCCGTGATCGGATGGTCGCACTCCACCGGCACATCGTCGCGGCCGGTGCCGCAGAGCCGCAGAAACCGCAGCCCGGGATCCATCCACCCGGCGAAGATCACCTCCTCGACATTCTCGATCCAGTCCTCCACGCGCGGGCGCAGCGCCGCCGAGATGAGGATGAGCATCGGCAGGCCCGGCAGCGACGCGAGGATCTCGCCCGTGCGGCTGATCAGGCTGTCCGCGCCGCCGCCGCGATAGCCCGCCAGCATGCCGAGCGTCAGCGGCAGCAGCACGCTGCCCGTCAGGATCGTCGCAAACGTCACGATGACCGTCGTGCGCGCCGCGTACAGGTTCCGGCTGAGCATGTCTCGCCCCGTGCGGTCCGTCCCCAGCGGATGCTCCCACGACGGCCCCTGGAACGACGCGTCGAGGTTCTGCTCCGCCCACCCGTGCGGCGCAATCCACGGCGCGAGGATGCCGGTCACGTAGAACGCCGCGATCACGATGAGGCAGACGACGGCGATACGTTTGCGCAACAACCGGCGGATGCCGCGCCGCGTGAGGCTCTCGCCGCGGTACTGATGCTCCTCCGCCTCGCCGATGACGACTTCCTGCGCCGCGAGCGTCATCGCAGCTGGCCCCCCTGCGCGCGGATGCGCGGGTCGAGCACGACGAGCGCGAGGTCAACGATGAGGTTCGCGAGGATGAAGAGCGTCGTCGTCAGCAGCACCATCGCGAGGATGACGTTGTAGTCGCGCCCGGTCACCGACTCGAAGAGGAAGCTGCCGACGCCGGGGATCCCAAGCAGTGTCTCGGTGATGATCGCGCCCTCCACCAGCCCGACGAACGACAGCCCGACGACCGTCGTCATCACCGGCACCAGCGAGTTGCGCGCGACGTGCCGCATGACGACCACATCGCCCCGCAGCCCCTTCGCGCGCGCCGTGCGCACGAAGTCCTCATGCAGCGTCGCCAGGGTGGCCGCGCGCGCCAGCCGCGCGATGCCAGCGAGCCCGGGCAGCGTCAGCACGATCGTCGGGATGATGATCGACTTCGAAAAGATGCCGTCGAAGCCGCCGGCCGGCAGCCAGTGGAGCTTCGCCGCGAAGATCAGCACCAGGATCGGCGTCAGCACCAGCACCGGTATCGACTGGAAGAAGAGGAACGATCCGATGATCAGCGGGTCGCCGGCGTTCCCCTGCTTGGTCGCCGCCAGCACCCCCGCCGGGATGCCGATCGCGAACGAGAGGATGAACGCCCACAGACCCACGCGGAACGACACCCAGATCTTCGGCCCGAGGATCTCGGGGATCGTCCGGTCGCGATAGCGGAAGCTGACGCCGAAGTCGCCCTCCGTCACCACGTCACGCAGCCAGATGCCGTACTGCTCGTAGATCGGCTTGTCGAGGCCGTACTTGTGCCGCACGCGCTCGAATGCCTCCGGGTCGCGGTACTGGCCCGAGTAGACGCTGATCGGGTCGCCGGGGCCCCAGCGCGTGATGTAGAAGGTGGCGAACGAGACGATGAGCAGCGCGATGGGAAGGAAGAGCAGCCGGCGGAGTAGGTAGCCCGCTAGTCCATCCATCGATCGCTCAGTCCGGCATCAACGCTCGACTTCGACGTCGCGGAACCGCTCGATGACGGTGGGCGGCAGCGTGAAGCCCTTCACGTACGGCTTCACAAGGTAATGCGCGCGGTTGAAGAACAGCGGGATCCACACCGCCTCCTCGATCAGCTTGCGCTCGACGTCCTGGTAGATCTGCAGCCGCGCCTCGGAGTCCTGCTCGACGCGCGCCCGCTCGAGCATCTGGTCGATCTCCGCGTTCTCATAGCGCGTGTTGTTCTGACGGCTGCGGCTGTGGAACAGCAGGTCGAGGATGTTCTCCGGGTCCGGGTAGTCCATCACCCAGCCCAAGTGGAACATCTGGTAGCGGCCCTGGTCGATGTCGTTGAAGAACGTCGCCGCCTCCGCCTGGATGATCTCGACGTTCACGCCCAGCACCTCGCGCCAGTTCTGGATGATCGCGTCCGTCGTCGGGCCGACGGTGCCGCCCGCGCCGCTCTCGGCCAACGTGATCTCCGGCATGTCGTCGGCGTACTGCGACTCGGCGAGCAACTGCTTCGCGCGGTCCGGTTCGTAGCCGTACGTCTTGTCCTCGTCCGTGTGCCCGGGGACGCCCGGCGGGATGATGCCTGAGGCCAGCGGCACCGCGTCGAGCAGGATGACCTCCGCGATCTTCTCGCGGTCGATCGCCAGCGCGAACGCCTGCCGCACCTTCGGGTCGTCGAACGGCGGCGTCTTCGTGTTGAAGCCGATGTAGTCGATCGCCTGCTGCGTCGTCTGCACGTACTCGTCGTTCAGTTCGCTGCCCGGCTCCTGGATGCTCGCCAGGTCGTCGAGCCCGATGCCGGAGATGTCGAGGTTCCCGTCCTCGTACTCGATCAGCGAAGAACCGCCCGATAGCTCGAACCGCACGGTCTTCAGCTTGGGGGCGCCCAGGTGGTGGTTGTCGAATGACTCCAGCACGATGCGCTCGCCGAGCGCCCACTGCTTGAGGGTGTATGGGCCCGTGCCGTTCGGGTCGCGCGTCCAGTTCGTGGGCCGCGCCGTGATCTGCCGCTCGTCGACGATGAACGCCGTCGGGTACGTCAGCTTGTAGAGGAAGTACTCCTTCGGCGCGTCGATCGTCAGCTCGATCGTCGAGTCATCGATGATGCGGATGCCGCTGACCTCGTCGGCGCGGCCGCGGCTCACATCGCGGGCGCCCACGATGTCGCCCAGGAAGTTCTCGGCCACAACCGAGCCGGTCGCCGGGTTGAGCGCGCGCTCGAACGAGTACTTCACGTCCTCCGCCGTCACGGGCCGGCGGTCGTGGAAGGTCGCGCGCGGGTTCAGGAAGAACGTGTACTTCGTGCCGTCGTCGCTGCGCTCCCAGCGCTCCGCGAGGTCGGGCTGCACCTGCAGGTCCTTGTCGAGCCGCACGAGGCCGGAGAAGATCTCGACGATGTAGTTCGCCGACGAGACATCCTGCGCGATCGCGGGGTCGAGGGAGATGGGGTCATCGCCGCGGAGCACGAGCTCGCCCGCGCCGCCGGGCTCGGGGCTATCGCCGTCGTCGCCCTCATCCCCGCCGGAGTCGCCGGAGCCGTTGTCCTGCCCCTGCGTCTGGCCGTCCGAGCCATCGTCGCCGTCGCCGCCCGCCACGACGAACACCAGCACGCCGGCGAGCACAAGGATGAGTACCGCCGCGACGCCTCCGATAGCCAGGATGAGCCGGTTGCTCATGGACTCGCTCCTCACTTCCCAGTGTCTAACGCGGCAGCGTGGGGATGATAGCAAGTTTGTTGGCCGAATTTGCCGCCGCGCGCGTATACCCGCGCCGCCCGCGAATCCGCGACGCGAGATGGGCGCGTACGTGTAGTGGATGCCCGCCGGGCGCGTTAGATCTTGAAGGGGCGAGCGGGCGGCTCGCCCCTCAAACATAACGTGCCGCCGTCTGCTATGATGCCGACCAATTCGGCGCGTACAGCACCCGACCACGCCCCGCCTAAGCTGAGCGCATGAGCGAACAAATCTCCGGACTCCACCAGGATTCGTCGAGCGCTGCCCCCGCCGAGCGGGCTCCCCGCCCCATCCCCCAACTCCGCCTCGATCCCCTCGTCGCCGACCTCGGCCGCACGCTCGCCATCGTCGGCCTGCTGACGATTCTGCTGCTCGGCGCCTATCTGCGCTTCTCGCACGTGAACTGGGACTCGCCGGGCGGCCGCTCCAGCTCCGGTCACCTGCACCCGGACGAGCGCTTCATCGCCCAGATGACGAGCGAAATCGACTTCCCGTCGAGTCCGCTCAACTACTTCGACACCGACACGTCGGCCCTCAACCCCTACAACATCGAGCGGCCGGACGGCTCGCGGCAGGACACGTTCGTCTACGGCACGCTGCCCATCTTCCTCAACAAGACGATCGCCGAATGGCTCGACGAGGACGAAGTCGCCCGCGACGACGGCACCGTCGCATACGAGAGCGCGTTCGGCGCCGGCCTCGTGCGCGGCATTATCTCGGCGCTCGGCTTCGACCTCGAGCGCGAAGGCGGGCGTCTCGTCTTCAACGGCGGCTACGAGAGCAACCTCGTCGGGCGCGTGCTATCGGGCATCTTCGACCTCGGCACCGTACTTGTCGTCTTCTTCATCGCGCGCCGTCTCATCGGCCGGAACGCGGGGCTGCTCGCGGCGTTCCTCTACTCCGTCGCGCCCTTCGCGATACAGAACTCGCACTTCTTCATCGTCGACCCGTTCGTGACGTTCTTCGCTGCGCTCACCGTCTTCTTCGCCATACGCAGCGCGCAGGATGGCGGCTGGCACAACTTCGCGCTCTCCGGCGGGAGCGCCGGCCTCGCAGCCGCGTGCAAGATCACGGCGGTATCGCTGGCGCCGGTGGCGATGCTCGGCGTCGCCGTGCACGCCTGGCCCGGCATGAAGCCGTACGTCGCGGGCGTCTGGCGCTGGGACTGGACGCCATACCGCGCCCGGATGGACGGCCGCGCGCTCGACCGCGCGGTCGTCACGCTGGTGGGCGGCTCGCTCATCGTGCTCGCTGCCGGATTCATCGCCTTCCGCATCGCGATGCCGTACGCGTTCAACGCCCCGAACGTCAGCGACCTGTTCTCGCTGAACACAGGCCGTCCGTGGGGCATCCCCGTCGTCTACCCCGACATCATGAACCAGCACTGGATCGACGATCAGGTCCACCAGGAGAACCTGCTCAGCGGCGACGCCGCGTTCCCGCCGAACGTCCAGTGGATCGGCCGCAGCAAATGGGTGTGGCCGGCGCAGCAGATGTACAGCTGGGGCATGGGCCCCGCCTTCGCGATCACGGCGGCTATCGGCGTCGTCTTCGCGATGGTGTACGCGTGGCGCCGCCGCGAAGGCGCGTGGCTCGTGCCGCTCTCGTGGGTGCTCGGCTACTTCGCCTTCATGGGCATGCAGTACTCGCTTTACATGCGTTACTTCCTGCCGCTCTACCCCACGCTCACCGTCTTCGCGGCGCTCGTGCTCTGGAAGACGTGGGAGTGGGCGTCCTCCAGCGATCCGTTCGTCGCCCTCGGACGGCGGGCGGCGCATCTCCAGCCGTACCGTCCCGCCTTGCCATACGTCGCCGGCGGCGCGGTCGCCATCGTCGCCGCGATGACGCTGTTCGCAGGGCTCGCCTTCTTCAACATCTATCGGGACGACGTCACGCGCGTCGAAGCGTCGCGCTGGATCTACGAGAACGTGCCCGCAGGCTCCGTCATCGGCCACGAGCACTGGGACGACCAGGTGCCCTACTCGGTCGCGGGCGTCGAGCCCCGCCAGTACGAGCACGTCACGTTCGAGAACTACGAGACCGACACGCCGCAGAAGGTCGACGAGCTGCTCGCCAACCTCGAATCGGTCGACTACATCGCGCTGGCGAGCGCGCGCCTCTCCGGCACGATCACGCGCGTGCCCGGCGTCTGGCCGATCACGACGCGCTACTACGAGGCGCTCGAGACGGGCGAGCTCGGCTTCAAGAAGGTCGCCGAGTTCACGTCGTACCCGCAGATCTTCGGCATCGAGTTCGACGATACGGGCGCCGAAGAGTCCTTCTCGGTGTACGACCACCCGAAGGTGGTGGTGTACGAGAAGACGGATGCGTACTCGCCCGAGCGCGCGCGCGAGGTGCTCGGCGCCGACGCCTTCGTGCCCGGCGTCAACGTGCTGCCCGGGCACGCCGGCACGAACGCGCTGCTCTTCCGCCCCGACGTGCTCGCCGAGCAGAAGGCCGGCGGCACCTTCAGCGACATCTTCGACGCAGACGGCTTCGTCAGCGACCACCCGCTGATCGTCTGGCTGCTGGCGATCGAGCTGGCCGCCTTCGCGCTCGCGCCGGTCGCCTTCGTGCTGTTCCGCGGCCTCCCCGACCGCGGCTTCCTGCTGACCAAGCCGCTCGGCGTGTTCGTGCTCTCGTACCTGGTGTACGCGCCGTCCGCCTGGGGCCTGACCGACTTCACGCGCGGCGTCATCATGGCCGCGCTCGCGTTCATGGTCGCGGTGGGCGCCGTCACGGCCTACCTCGCGCGCGGCGAGCTGACCGCGTGGGTGCGCGATCGGTGGCGCTTCCTGCTCTTCTGCCAGGCGTTCTTCCTGTTCGTGTTCGTCGCCACGTACTGGATCCGCATCCAGAACCCCGACCTCTGGCACGGAAGCCGCGGCGGCGAGAAGCCGATGGACCTCGCGTACTTCATCGGCGTCACACGTACCACCGACATGACGCAGGGCGCGATCGACCCGTGGAACGCGGGCGGCTACCTCAACTACTACTACTACGGCCAGTTCATCGCCGCGACGATCACGAAGCTCACCGGCATTGTGCCGGAAGTGGCGTACAACATCGCCGTGCCGATGTTCTGGTCGATCGCCGCCGCCGCCACCTTCTCGATCACGTACAACCTCGCCGAGGCGACGCGGCGCCTCCTCAAGCGCCGCCCCAACCGCGTGCGCATCGGCGTCAGTGGCCCGGTCGTCGCCGCGCTGCTCGGCGTCTTCCTCGTGCTCTTCTCCGGCAATCTGCGCGCCGTCACCGACCTGCACGCGCACCTGCAGAACTACACGACGTGGGACAGCGGCATCCCCATCCTGGGGCCGATCCTCGTGTTCCTCGGCGCCGGGAAAGAGATCGCCTTCGGGGACACGACGTTGAAAGAGGTCGTCTACTCCTACAACTGGTGGGAGCCGAGCCGCGCGCTCGACATCCAGGGCGCGCCCGGCGAGGAAGTGCTCCCGATCACCGAGTTCCCCTACTGGACGTTCCTCTTCGCCGACATGCACGCGCACCTCATGGCGATCCCGTTCTCGATGACCGCGGCGGCCGTCGGCCTGGCCGCCGTGCTGAACTTCTCGCGGCTCAACACGCTGCCGTCGACGTCCCGAGGGCGTGAGATCGCGAGCTGGGCGATGGTCGTGCTGGTCGCGCTGCTCGTCGGCGCGCTGCGCTGGATCAACTCGTGGGACTACCCGCCGTTCCTCATCCTCGGCGCGGTCGCCATCCTCATCGGCGAACGCGCGAAGGACCGGCGCTTCTACGTGAAAACGCTCGCCATCGGCGGCCTGAAAGCGCTCGTGATGGGCGCCCTGTCATACGTCTTCTTCCTGCCCTTCGCGAAGAACTACGACATGTTCTACAGCGGCTTCAGCCAGTCGGAACAGACGTCCGACCTCACCGACTACTTCAGCCACTTCGGCATCCTGCTGTTCCTCATCGCCGGTTTCCTGCTGCTCGCGCTGGCGCGCGTCCTCTCGCGCGACAGCGGCATTCGCGCACTCTTCTTCGGCCGCAACGAGCCGCGCCAGCCGGTGCAGGTGCTCCCCGTGCTCGTCGGCTTGATCATCGCCGGCATCGTGCTCGTCTGGGTCGGCACGCAGCAGCGATGGGGCGTCACCCTGCTTAGCGCCGCCGGCCTCGCGACCGTGGCCCTCGTCTCGTGGCGGGAGTTGCGCAACCCCTCGCCCACGTCAGCGCTCTTCCTGTTCGTCTACGCGATGGCCGGGCTCGGCTTCGGGCTGTGCGGCGGCGTCGAGGTACTCACGCTCGACGGCGACATCGGCCGCATGAACACCGTGTTCAAGTTCTACCTGCACGTCTGGATGGTCTGGGGCGTCGTCGCCGCGTTCGCGGTCTGGTACCTCATCGACGTCGTGCGCCCGCACGAGGCGTTCCTGCGCCGGGCCAGCACGCCGAACTGGACCGTCATGGCCGTCTCCCGCTACGGCTTCGCCGCGATCGCCGCGTCCCTGCTCATCCTCGCGCTCGTCTTCCCCTACGTCGGCTCGCGCGGCCGCTTCCACGAGCGCTTCGATCCCGCCATGGGTACCACCGTCGACGGCATGGCCTACATGGACGACGCCGTCTACACGACGAGGGACGCGCGCAGCGGCCGCGGCGGCGAGCACGTGCTGAAGCACGACAAGGACGGCATCTACTGGATGCGCGAAAACGTCGAGGGGACGCCCACCATCATCGAGGGCATCGCCTTCCTCTATCAGTGGGGTAGCCGCTACTCGATTTACACCGGCTTCCCCACGGTCTCAGGCTGGGGCTGGCACCAGACGCAGCAGCGCCAGCGCTTCCCCAACCTCGTGGCCGAGCGCCAGGCCGAGGTCGACGAGTTCTACACGACCACGGACATCAGCCGCGCGCGCCAGATCATCGACAAGTACGACGTCGAGTGGGTGATTGTCGGCAACGTCGAGCGAAACTACTACCCCGAGGCAGGCATCTCCAAGTTCGAAGACGGCCTGCAGGGCAAGCTCGAGCTGGCGTACCAGAATCCGGGCGTGCAGATCTGGCACGTCATCCCGGAGGAGGAACTGGAGCAGGCGTCCGCCAGCTCGCGTTAGCCCCCGAGACGTTCATCAGCATGTCGGGCAAGCGGAGGGTCCCGAGCGCAACAGGCGCTCGATCTCATCCGCAGCCGTATCCGCGAAGAACAGCGCCAGCGCCTCCTGCAGGTTGGCGCGCGCCTCCTCGGCCGATCTGCCCTGGCTCGCAACGCCGGCCTCCGGGCAGACAGCTACGAACGCGTCGCCTTCGCTGTGGATGAGCGTCGAGAGCTGCAGCCTTGCCATGAAACGGCCTCCGTGTCATGCCAGCTTCGGGCCAACCGCCGCCTGATACAATACAGCGCCTATGCTCGAAGCCCTCTCCGACAAGCTTACTGGCGTCTTCCAGAAGCTCGGATCCCGCGGCACCATCACCGAAAAGGACCTCGACGAAGCGATGCGCGAGGTCCGCATCGCGCTCCTCGAGGCCGACGTCAACTTCAAGGTCGTCCGCCAGTTCATCGCCGCCGTCCGCGAGCGCGCGCTCGGCGCCGAGGTGCTGCAGAGCCTGACCGGCCCCCAGCAGGTCATCAGCATCGTCAACGACGAGCTGGTGAACATCCTCGGCGGCAGCCAGTCGACGCTCCAGCTCGCCTCGAAGCCGCCGACCGTCATCATGCTCGTCGGCCTCAAGGGCTCCGGGAAGACCACGACGGCCGCCAAGCTCGGCCTCCACATGCGCAAGAACGGCCAGAAGCCGCTCCTCGTCGCCGCCGACCCCTACCGCGTCGCCGCCGGCGAGCAGCTCCGCGCGCTCGGGCGCCAGCTCAACATGCCCGTGTTCCACGGTGACGAGGGCCAGGCGCTGCCGGCCCTCTGCGAGGCATCGCTGAAGGAGGCGCAGCGCCAGGGCGCGAGCGTCATCATCGTCGACACCGCCGGCCGTTCGACGATCGACGGCGAGCTGATGGACGAGGTCAGCGCCATGCGCAGCGCGCTGAACCCCAACGAAGTCGTCCTCGTCGTCGACGCGATGACCGGCCAGGAGGCCGTCAACGTCGCGCAGGCGTTCCACGATCAGCTCGACGTCACCGGCATCATCGTCTCGAAGATGGACGGCGACGCCCGCGGCGGCGCTGTGCTCTCGATCCGCGCCGTCACCGGCCTGCCCGTGAAGTTCATCGGCACGGGCGAGAAGTCGGACGCGCTCGAGCCCTTCTACCCCGACCGCTTCGCCTCCCGCATCCTCGGCATGGGCGACATGCTCGGCCTCATCGAGCGCGCCAAGGACGCGATCGCTGAGGACGACGTGCAGGCGATCGAAAAGAAAATGAAGAACCGCCAGCTCGACCTGGAGGACTTCATCACACAGTTCCAGCGCATCAAGAAGATGGGCCCGCTCAACCAGCTCGTCGACATGATCCCCGGCATGGGCCAGATCAAGCGCCAGATGAAGGTCGACTCCTTCGACGAGAGCTTCTGGGCGAAGGCCGAGGCCGTCGTGTACTCTATGACGCCGGAGGAGCGCCGCCACCCGGAGATCATCAACGGCAGCCGCCGCAAGCGCATCGCCCGCGGCAGCGGCACGACCCCGCAGGAAGTCAACCAGTTGCTCAACCAGTGGAAGGAGGCGAAGAAGATCATGCAGACCTTCGCCAACAACCGCTCAGGGTTCTTGAACCTCTTCGGAGGACTTGGAGGAAGGTAAGCGAGTGCTCAGGATCCGTTTGCGCCGTGTCGGGAAGAAGAAGCAACCCCACTACCGCATCGTGGTGGCGGACTCGCGCGCCCCGCGCGACGGCGCGTTCATCGAGACCATCGGGACGTACAACCCTTTGACCGAACCGGCGACCGTCACCGTCGACGACGAACGCGCGAAGGAATGGCTCGCGAAGGGCGCCATCCCGTCCGACCGCGCGGCGAAGCTCCTCTCCGTGCGCGGGCTCTGCGAGCCGCCGAAGTTCACGCCCAAGGCCAAGCAGCCCAAGCCAGCTCCCGAGGCCACCGCTCCAGCAGCCGCGCCCGCCGCCACCGAGGAGCCTGCGGCCGCCGAGGAGCCCGAGGCCGTCGCTGAGGGCGCCTAGCACACGATGAAAGAGCTCATCGAGTACATCGCCAAGAGCCTGGTCGACCACCCCGACGATGTCCGCGTCGAAGAGCGGCAGGAGCGCGGCCGCGTCGTCGTCCGTCTCGAAGTGGCCGGGGACGACTACGGCAAGGTGATCGGCAAGGGCGGCCGCATCGCCCAGTCGATGCGCGCGCTACTCAAGGTGGCCGCCGTCCGCAGCCAGCAGTACGCCTCGCTCGAGATCGGCGACTAACGCCCGTGCCCCGTCCACGCGCGCCGCGGCCGCGCGGCACGCCGCCCCGTCTGCTCCCCGACGAACGCCGCGAAGCCGCAGCGACGCCGCCACCTCCCCCTGAGCGACCCGCCGCCCCGGCACGGCCCCGCCGCCTGCAGCGCGAGCCCGACGAGGGCTTCGTCGCCGTCGGCCGCGTCCGTGGCCCCTTCGGCGTCACGGGCGAGCTCAAGGTCGAGAGCCTCACCGACAACCCCGACCGCTTCAGGCGCGGCGCCAAGCTCTGGCTCGGCGATCAGCCGGTGACCGTCGCCGGCGTCCGCGAGGCGCAGGGCTTCATCTACCTCACGCTCAAGGGCCACCCCGACCGCACCAGCGTCGACCCGTACCGCAACCGCATCATCCAGGTGCCCGAGTCGAGCCTGCCCGCGCTGCCCGAAGGGGAGTACTACCGCTTCCAGCTCGTCGGGCTGGAGGTCGTCGACCGGTCGGGCGCGCCGCTCGGCGTCGTCGAGGAGGTGCTCGAAACCGGCGCCAACGACGTGTATCGTGTCCGCACGCCCGACGGGAAAGAGCTGCTGCTCCCGGCGCTCGATGACGTGATCGTCTCCGTCGACCTGGAGACGAAGCGCATCGTCGCCGACCCGCCCGCCTGGCGCTAACCTCTACACGACGTCCATCACCAGCACGACTGTCGATCGCGGACGCCCGCGGTCGTCGTCCGTACGGCAGGCGATCCCACGCCCAAAATCTCACCAGGAGGACGAACATGCTCTACATGCTCCTCATCTACGGCCCACCCTCGGGCCCGCTCGACGAAGAGAAGCTGAAGCGCCACTACGAGCTGGCGGAGCAGGCCCGCGAGGCCGGCGTCTACGTCGTCGCCGAAGCGCTCCGTCGCGTCGATGACGCGAAGACGGTCCGCAACGACGAGGGCGGCATCGTCACCGACGGCCCCTTCGCCGAGACCAAGGAGGTTCTCGGCGGCTTCTACCTCCTCGATTGCAAGGACTTCGACGAGGCCGTCTCCTACGCGCGCCAGATACCGACCAAGTCCGTCGAGATCAGGCCTGTCGCGCTCGTGCCCGGCTGGCGCTACGACATCGCCCCCGACAGGGAGCGCGTCCCGCGCTGACGCCGGCTGCGCACGAAAACCGTCGATCAGCCCGTGCGGTGTCGATCTGCTCAGACCGCTCTCGTCATAGCCACAGGGGGCGCGCCCGCGCCCCGTTCTACGAAAGGAACCGATCGTGCTCTACATGTTGCTCCTCTACTCCGACCCTGACGTGCCCTTCCCTGAGGACGGGATGGCCCGGCACTTCGCCCTCGCCGACAGGGTGCGCGGCGCCGGCGCGTACGTGACGAGCGAGGCGCTGGGACCGGCGACCGTGGCGAAGACGGTCCGCAACGCGCAGGGAGGCATCGTCACCGACGGCCCGTTCGCGGAGACCAAGGAGACCCTCGGCGGGTTCTACATGCTGGACTGCAAGGACATCGACGAAGCGCTCGAGTACGCGAAGCAGATCCCCAGCCCGCACGTCGAAGTCCGGCCCGTCGCCTTCGTCCCCGACTGGCAGTACGACGTCGCCCCAAAGGGCGGCCGCATTCCGATGACGTGGTAGCGCCGGTGCGGAACGCCAGCAGTGGGAGGACGACATGCGTTACATGTGTCTCGTCTACGTCGACCCGGACGCACCCGTCGACCCGTCCATCCGGAAGCAATATTTCGCGTTCAGCGACGAGGTGCGCGCGAAGGGGCTGATGCTCGCCGGCGACCCGCTGCAGGGCGTCGAGACCGCGACCACCGTGCGCGTGCGCGATGGCGAGATCTTCACGACCGATGGCCCCTTCGCCGAGACCAAGGAGATCCTCGGCGGATACTACATCCTCGACTGCGAGGATCTCGATCAGGCGATCCAGTACGCTGCGAAGATACCGGGCGCGAGGTACGGGTCGGTCGAGGTCAGGCCGATCCTGGAGATCTCGCGGCCAGAGTGAGGTCAGCGCGGGCAGTCGCGGGTTCGCGAGAGTCCCGCCAGGTGATGCAGGCGACCGACGTCCAGGCCGCAATCGAAGCAGTGTTCCACGAGGAGCAGGGCCGCATCCTCGCATCGCTGATCCGCATGTGCCGCGACTTCGATCTCGCCGAGGACGCGATGCAGGACGCGTTCACCACGGCCCTCACCACGTGGCCTCGTGACGGCATCCCCAACAACCCGGGCGCATGGATCGCGACGGCCGCGCGGCGCAAGGCGATCGACCGGCTGCGGCGTCAGCAGGCGCTGGCGCAGAAAACGGATCAGCTGCGCGCGCTCGCCGAGCTGGAGGCGCAGGAGACGCGCCCCGAGGACGAATCCATGGCCATCCCCGACGACCAGCTGCGCCTCATCTTCACCTGCTGCCACCCCGCGCTCGCGCTCGAAGCGCAGGTCGCGCTCACGCTGCGCACCCTCGGCGGGCTGACGACGCGCGAGATCGCCCGCGCTTTCCTCGTCCCCGAGGCGACGATGGCGCAGCGCCTCGTGCGCGTGAAGCGCAAGATCCGCGACGCCGGCATCCCTTACCGCGTACCACCCGACCACATGCTCCCCGAGCGCACCGCCGGCGTCCTCGCCGTCATCTACCTCATCTTCAACGAGGGTTTCAGCGCCTCCAGCGGCGATGCCCTCATCCGCCAGGACCTCTGCCGCGAGGCCATCCGCCTTGGCCGCATGCTCGCGCAGCTCATGCCCGATGAGCCGGAAGCGCTCGGCCTGCTGGCGCTGATGCTCCTCCACGAAGCACGCCGCCCCGCGCGCACGACGCCCGATGGCGCCCTCGTCACGCTCGAAGAGCAAGACCGCTCCCTCTGGGACCGCGCGATGATCGAGGAGGGCACCGCCCTCGCCGAGCGCGCCCTCCGCCTCGGGCGCCCGGGCCCCTACCAACTCCAGGCCGCGATCGCCGCGCTTCACTGCGAGGCGCCGTCGGCCGCCGAGACCGACTGGGCCCAGATCGTCGCGCTCTACGACGAGCTGTGCCGGCGGCAGCCCAGCCCCGTCGTCGCGCTCAACCGCGCCGTCGCCGTCGCGATGGCCACGACGCCGGAGCAAGGCCTGCGCCTCCTCGATGACCAATCGTTGGCGTCCGCGCTATCCCAGTACCACCTCTACGAGGCCGCCCGTGCCGACCTCTTCCGCCGCGCTAACCGCCTCGATGAGGCTCGCGCATCCTACGAACGCGCGATCGACCTCTGCGCAAATCCCGTCGAGCGCGCGTACCTCCAGCGCCGCCTGGCGGAGTGCACGACGGCATGAGCACACGTGCGTTGGAGCGGCTCACGCGCGAGCCGCTATACTGACCGCGCGTGGGGATATAGCTCAATTGGGAGAGCGCCGCGTTCGCAATGCGGAGGTTGGGGGTTCGAGCCCCCCTATCTCCACCATCGCAACAAGTAGCAACGCCCTCGTCGTTTGACGGGGGCGTTTCGCGTCAGGCACATACGTCAGGCATCAAAAGAGAAGCCGTCAGGGCTTCTTGCGTCCCCCATCTTCGCCGCCGGCATCGGGTTGCCCGTCACCACCCCCGGACGGGCTCGCGACGTTTCCCGGCGGAGCGTCGCCTCCGCTCTGCTGGGTGCTCTCATCGCCACCGGGCGGGCCCGCATCCTCCGGCTTGTTGCCCTGCCCCGGCGGCGGCGTCGCGTCGCGGCCAGGGGCGACGGATGGATCTTCGGCAGCGTCCGTCGTGACCTCCGTCGCGTGGATCGCGCTGTCATCGCCCGGCTGGAAGCCCGTGACGCTGGCGTTCGCGCCCTCTACCAGCGCGCCGCTCAGCAGCGTCTTGCCGTCGACCTGCACGCGCCACTCGTCCTCACCCGAAACCAGCGTGAACATGTTGCCGGTGACCTTCGTGATCGACCCGCTGACGGTGACCCACGGCTGCACCGTCTCGAGCGCGGGCGGCGCACCATCATTGGCCTCGCCGCTGTTGCTACCCGGCAGCACCGCCTCATCGCCCGCCGGGTCGCCGCTCGTGTCGTCGCCGTCATCGTCGACGCGCGCGTGCCGCTCGTCGCGATCGGCGCCGTTGCCGATTCCCGCGTGCTGTACGAGCGTCTCCGTCCACTCTGGCGTGACAGCATCAACCACCTGCGCCGACAGTTCCGGCGCCACGACAGCGGCCGAGGCCGCGGCCCCCGTCGCTCCCGCGAACGCGAACAGCACGATAGCCGCCGGCGCGGACAGCGAGGCGAAGGCCCACTTGCGCGCCCACCAGGGCGCCCGTTCCATGCCCGGCTTGACGTGGAGCTGCACCGGCTCGGCGACGCGCGCGTCGTGCAGGGCCGTCCGCACGCGGTCAAAGTTGGTGTCGAGACGCGGCGATGGCGGCGGCGCCACGTCGACCGCGCCGTGCGCCTCCTGCACCAGCTCGAGCAACGGGCGCAGCGCCTTCTCGTGCCGCGCGTGATGCTGCAGCACGAACTCCAGCGGCCGCCCCTTGCGCATCTCGTCAATGGCCGCGTCGAGCGCGTCGCGGAAGCTGTCCCTCAAGATCATGCCGACTTCCTCTCGCCGTCGAACGACAGCACACGTCGCAACGACCGCAGTCCCCGCGTCTGCAGCGCCTTCACGGCGCCCTCCGGCTTGCCCATGACGCGCGAGACTTCGGCGTTGCTCATGCCGTGATAGAAGCGCAGGATGATCACCTGCTGCTGGTCCTCCGTCAGTGCGCGGATCGCGTTCAGCATGTCGCTCCGCTCATCCAGCTCGCCCAGGGGGTCGCCGCGCTCCTGGATCTCCTCGGCGTTCTCGTCCGACCTGTGCTGCATCCGTCTCGCCTGCGCCTTCCGGTAGTCCACCGTGACGTTGTGCGCGATGCGGTACAACCAGGCCAGGAGCGGGGTGCCGCGGTACACATACCCCTTGATGCCGGCGATCGCCTTGACGAAGACGTCCGCCGCAAGATCCTCCGCGACGTGCTGATCTCCCAGACGGAAGTAGATGTACGAGTACACCTGCTGCGCATGCCGCTGGTAGATCTCGGCCCACGCACGCTCACTGAGGCGGCGGGCAGCTTCGATGAGCTGCGCTTCGTCGTCCGGCGCCTGGGGCGCCGGCGGCTCGCCTTCGGGGGCCTGCGTGGCCCGCTCCAAATGCTTATCTGTTGGCACCAGCAAAAAGAAACGCCCCCACCTCGGTGGCCTGGGCGGGGCGGCCCCGGCGCGCGCCCCCTCCCCTTTAGTGTCGGCAGCGAACCCCCCGACGCCGACCTCCGGGTACGGGCATTATCTTAGGGCAACGCCGCCCGGCTGGAGCACGAAAGAGGGGCCCTCAGGCCCCCCTAGTCCGTCCGTTCCTGGCGCTCGCGGGGCTACTCCGACAGCCGCGTGAAGTGGATCGAGGCGTCCTCGTCATACGTCCCCGCCAAGGCGCCTGTCGTCAGCTCTGCCCGAACGAAGCGTCCCGTAATCTCGCAGTTGCTGCCGGTGCACCTGCCCTCGTACCCCTCGAGGAAGAACATCGCGAAGCGCTGGACAGTCGCCGCGTCGGATGTACCCTCGCCGAACGTGTCCACCACCGGGATGATGATGACGCGCCGGCTGCACATGTCGGTCGTGGACGTGCACTTCCCCGGCCCGTCGATCCACGGGTTGCAGTCCGGGTTCAGGTGGTGCATCCCTCCTTCGCCCGCCTCGTCGAACACCTCATCGAACGTGTCGCAGTCGTCCGTCGTGTGTTCGATGCGGTAGTCGACCGCGCGTTCCGTAGGCGTGGTCATGTTGCCTGTCTCGGGCGTGCACTCTGGGCCGTCACATTCCGGCGCGGTCTCCGCACACACGTCCGGATAGACGCCGGGGCACGCAGTGGAGTCGCAGCCGGGCGCCGCCGTCTCCGCGCACGCAACCGTGTTACTGCCAAACTTCGCCGACGTCTCGTAGGTGCTCGCGCCCGATCCGTCAATGCGGATAGCCCCGAAGTTTCCGAGGTTGGCCCCGTCGGCGTCGTACTTCAGGATGACTTCCTCACCCCACTCAGAGTTGTCGATCGTCGACTGCGTCACCGACCACGGCACGATCCCGGCGCCGCCGCCCATCGACACCTTCACCGCCGCCGCGCTCGCGCCGATTCCGCGCTCACTCACACCGAGGGCGCGGATGAAAAAGAATTCGTGCGACCGGTTGATCCGCACGTGGACCTTCGGGGCCGTCGTGCCACCGGTGATCGTCACGATCATGTCGTCGGGGTCGATGTCATTCTTCACCGCCCACTCGTTCGCCGCAGCGAGTGTCGCGTCGGCGTCCGGCAGCTCCTTCGATGCTGAGATGGCGATGCTGTCGGCCGCGTTCTGGAGCGCGCGACGGTCGCCGGCGTACGTCGCAACGTCGACCGCGAGGCCGGTCATGCCAAGGACGACGGGCAGCAGTCCCGCCACGACGACGACGACCTGGCCGCGCTCAAACCTCTTGAAGATCTTCCTCAGCCTGTTCACGACGTCACTCCAATCGCATGTCCGTCGTGGCTGACAGCGTGATCGAATCGTCGATCGCGCCGCCGGACAGGAACGTCACGATGTTCCTGATGGGCGTGATGTAGTGGTAGTCGTACTCAGCGCTGACCACGACGGAGTTCCCGGGCGTCTTCCCGTTCGGGTACGTCACGGTGACATCGGTCACGTCGTCGAGGTTCAGCCCCTTCATGTTGGCGCAGACCTTGCCGACCACCGTCGTCTGTGTCGTACCGTTGCACTCGCCTGTGCCGCCCGCCACGAACGTGCCAGCTGTATTGCCGACCGCCGCGTAGCGCGCGCCTTCGCGCACGCCGGACGACACGCTGATGTACGCCCGCAGCCCGAGACCAAAGTCGATGATCCCGAACACGAGCAGCAGCAACAGCGGCACGACGAGCGCGAACTCCGCGAGGCTTTGCGCTCCTTCGCCCTTGACGACCTTCCGCACCATCGGACACCCCCGTCCCTTGCGTCGCTCCCGTGAAGCGCACACTTCACGCGCAACTGGTACCAGTACATAACGCCCGAGGTGTTCCCCCGGTTACGGCCTCCGGGCCTCCGCCGGCGTCTCTGCAGGAAGACGGCCGGGCGCCCCCGAAGAACGCGCGATCCGGAGGCCGCGCCACCCCGCGCGGTTCCAATGCCTCATCTCCATACTCGGACGGATGGGGGTGAACCCTTAGCCGCCACCGTTACCGACGATGCAGTAGGCGGATCACCGCGGCCGCCCGTCGAACGGCTTGCCGCCCGCGCGGAGATCGCACAGGCTGTCCTGGTCGTACTCCGATCGAGCCGAGGGAAGGAGCCGGATCATGCCCGCACGACCGCTTGTCCACTTCGAGATCCACGGCCGCGACCGCAAGAAGCTGCAGGAGTTCTACGGCAAGCTCTTCGGCTGGGAGATCCAGTCGATGGACGAGATCGGCTACAGCCTCGTCCAGCCGCGCCACCGCCTGCGGGCGCCCCGGCCGGCGTCGGCGGCGGCATCGGCCAGCGCGACGAAGGTCCCATGGTCACCATCTACTTCCAGGTGCCGGATCTCGAGGCGACCCTCCGCGAAGCCGAGTCGATGGGTGGCACGAAGCTCATGGATCCCGAAAGTGTCCCCGGCGGCCCCACGATCGCCATGTTCGCCGACCCCGAGGGCAACCCTATCGGATTGGTCAGGGGCGACTGAGGGCGACCCGCGACGAGAAGGAGGCGGTATGACACAGGATTGGGCGCGCCCCGTCGTGCACTGGGAGCTCCAGGCGAAGGACCCGCAGCGGCAGCGTGAGTTCTACGCCCGGATGTTCAACTGGGACATCGGCGACGGGCGCATCATGCCCATCCCCGCCGGCATCGGCGCGCCCGACGCCGCCAACTTCACCGGCCACATCCTCCCGGCCGACGCGTCGCGATTCGTGCTCTTCATCCAGGTGCTCGACCTGAGCGCCTCGCTCGACCGCGCGAAGGAGCTCGGCGGCTCGGTGCTCCACGGCGCCATCGACGTGCCGCAGGGCGACGGCGTCGTCACGATCGCGCGCATCGCCGACCCCGAGGGCAACCCCGTCGTGCTCGTGCAGCAGTAACGGGCGCTCTCGCCCGTTCCTGAGCGAACACAGGACCTGCTCAGAGCAGAAGTGAGATCGGCTTCTCCAGCAGCGATTTGATCTCGCTGAGGAACTGCGCACCCTGCGCGCCGTCCGTCACCCGGTGATCGGCCGAAAGCGCCAGCTTCATGAGCTGCCGCACGACCACCTGGCCCTCGCGCGCCACCGGCTGCTCCATCACGGTCCCCACCCCGAGGATCGCCGTCTGCGGCGGTTGGATGATGCCGATCAAGGTCTCCACGCCATAGCCACCGAGGTTCGTGATCGTGAAGGTGCCGGCCGTCAGCTCCTCTGGCCGCAGCGAGCCACCGCGCGCACGTTCGGCCAAATCCTTCGACTCGCGTGCGATCTCGCGCAGCGACTTTGCGCCCGCGTCGATGATGGCCGGAGCGATCAGCCCGTCCGGCAGCGCGATCGCGATGCACACGTGCTGCGCCGGCTGCCCCTCGAACCGCTCGCCATCAGCCGTCACGTTGAACTGTGGGTGCTGCTGCAGCGCGATCGCGCACGCGCGCACGATGAGATCGTTGACGCTCGCCCGCTCCTCCTCCTCCACGGCATCGTTGATCTGCTTGCGCAGCGCCATCGCCTCCGTCATGTCGACATCGACCAGCAGGTAGTAGTGCGGCGACTCGCGCTTGCTCTGCGACATCCGCCGCGCGATTGCCTGCCGCATCCGGCTCATCTCGATCGCTTCCGCCTGCGCCGGCGCCACCGACGGCGCAGGCGGCGCGGCCGCCGGTTTCGGAGCCGCCGGCGCACCCGCCACTGCCGATTCCACGTCCTTCTTCACGATGCGCCCGCCCGGCCCGCTGCCTCGCACGCCCGCCAGGTCCACGCCGCGCTCCTCGGCGATGCGCCGCGCAAGCGGCGATGCGCGCACGCGGCCGTTTTGCCGTGGTGGCGCCGTCTCCGTGACGGCCGGCTGCGGCGCTCGAACCTCGCCCGGTCCGGATGGCTCGGGCGCGCGTCCCCCTGCCGGCATCTGCGTCGATACCGTCGGCGCTTCCGAAGGCGCGGTTGCGGGCGCTTCTCGCGGAGCCGGCGCCGCAGCCTGCTGCGCCGCCGCCTGGGGCGATGCAGCCACGGCCGCTGGCCGCTCCCCGCCCGTGTACTTCGAGATGTCGTCGTCCGCGCCCGCGATGACGGCGATCACCTCGCCCACCTGCACTACGTCGCCTTCTTGCGCCAGCGCCTTGCGAAAGATGCCCGCGTCGAACGCCTCGATCTCGACGTTCGCCTTGTCCGTCTCGATCTCGGCGATGATCTCGCCTCGCTCGACGCTGTCGCCCTCTTCCTTGAGCCAGCGCAGCAGCGTGCCTTCCGTCATGTCCGCGCCCATCTGCGGCATCACGACTTCAGAGATCATCGCGTCCTCCCGCGTTCGTCGCGCAGCATCGCTACACGATCGTCTTCACGAGCTCGATGATGCCGTCTTCCTGCGGCAGCGCCGCCTGCTCGAGCGCGCCTGCGTACGGCATCGGCACGTCCGCGCCGGAGCAGCGCAGCACGGGCGCGTCGAGGTCGTCGAACGCTTCCTCCTGGACGATCGCGACGATCTCGCCGGCGAACCCGCCGAACTTCCAGTCGTCCTCGACGACGACCGCGCGGTGCGTCTTCCGCACCGATGCGAGGATGCCTTCGATGTCGAGTGGCCGCAGCGTGCGCAGGTTCAGCACCTCCGCCTCGATCCCCTCGCCCGCCAGCCGCTCGGCCGCGCGGAACGCCTGATGCACGCTCCCTGAGTAGCCGATCAGCGTCACATCCCGGCCCTCGCGGTACAGCTCGGCCTCCCCGAACGGCACGCGGTACGGCTCTTCCGGCACCTCGCCCTTCGACGCATAGAGCGCCGTGTGCTCGATGAAGATCACCGGGTTCTCGTCGTCGAACGCCGTCATCAGCAGGCCCTTTGCATCGTACGGCGTCGCCGGCACCGCCACTTTGATGCCCGGCACGTGCGCGTACCAGCTCTCGAGGCTGTGCGAGTGCTGCGCGCCGAGTTGGCTCCCCGCGCCGCCCGCCATGCGGACGACCAGCGGCACACTGATCTGCCCGTTCGACATGTAGTAGAGCTTCGAGGCGTTGTTCACGATCTGGTCGATCGCCAGCAGGCTGAAATTGATCGTCATCAGCTCGACCATCGGCTTCAGGCCCGCCATCGCCGCGCCAATGCCCGCGCCCACGACGACGGACTCCGCGATCGGCGTGTCCTTCACGCGTCGCTCGCCGAACTCCTCGAGGAAGCCCTTCGTCACGGCGTACGAACCGCCGTACGCGCCGATGTCCTCGCCCATCAGGAAGACGCGCTCGTCGTTCTGTACCTGGTAGCGCAGCGCCTGCCGCAGCGCCTCGCGATACGTGATCACCGCCATCACGCGCGCTCCTTGTAGACGAAGTCGTGCAGCGTCTCGACGGCCGGGGCCGGGCTTTCCTCCGCGAAGCGAGCGGCCTCTTCGGCCAACCGGTCGGCCTCCGCCTGCATGTGCACGACGTCGTCGCTGGTGATCACGCCCTCGCCGATCAGACGGTCCCGCAGCTTCACGATCGGGTCGAGCCTGCGCCAGCGCTCGACTTCGTCCTTGCTCCGGTAGAACTCCGGGTCGGCCATCGAGTGGCCGCGAAAGCGGTAGCAGATCATTTCGAGGAAGTGCGGCCCGCCCCCCGAGCGCACACGCTGCGCTGCGCGCGCCGTCACCTCGAACACGGCGAGCGCGTCCATGCCGTCGACCTGCTCCGCCGGGATCGCGTACGCCTCGGCGCGCTTGTAGATTTCCGTCACCGCCGACACGCGCCGGATGTCCGTGCCCATGCCGTACAGGTTGTTCTCGACGATGAACAAGACCGGCAGCTTCCACACCGACGCCAGGTTCAGCGACTCGTGGAACTCGCCCTCGTTGACGGCCCCGTCGCCGATGAAATTCACCGCGATGCGGTCCGTGCCCCGGTACTGCTCGGCCAGCGCAAGGCCGCACGCCAGCGGCATGTGCCCCGCGACGATCGCGTAGCCGCCCATGAACGACTTCTCCACATCGAACAGATGCATCGAGCCGCCGCGGCCGCCCGTGACGCCCGTCGCCTTCCCGAACAGCTCCGCCATCACCGCCTTCGGGTCCAGACCGCGCGCCAGCGCATGCCCGTGCTCGCGGTAGTGCGTCACCAGGTAGTCGTTGTCGCGCACCGCCGCGATCGCGCCCGTCGCAACCGCCTCCTGCCCGATATACAGGTGGAGGAAGCCGTGGATCTTGCCGCGCGCGTACATCTCCGCCGCCTTCTCCTCGAATCGGCGGATGTTCATCATCGTCTGCAAGAGGCGCACCACGTCCGCGGTCATGCCTGACTTCTCGATTGTCCGTGTGTTCGCTGCCCGTACCATCGCTATTCCGTCCAGAAATGGATCGCCTCGCCGTCGACGGCGAGCGCTGCTTCCTTCACCGTCTCCGCGAGCGTCGGGTGTGCCGCGACCGTCCATCCCAGCTCGCGCGGCGTCGCCTCCAGCGTCATCCCCAGCGACGCCTCTCCCAGCGTCTCCGACGCCAGCGGCCCGACGATGTGCACGCCGAGCGTCTCGCCCGTCGCCGCATCCGCCACGATCTTCGCCAGGCCGTCCTGCATGTTGATCGCCTTTGCGCGCCCGTTCGCCCGCATCGGGAACTTCCCGATCTTCACCTCATAGCCCGCCTCGCGCGCCTCATGCTCCGTGAGGCCGACGCTCGCCACCTCCGGCTGCGAGAACGTCACACGCGGCAGCTTCTTGTACTCCAGCGATGGCGCATCGATGCCCGCCAGCCGCTCGACCACCATCACACCCTGCGCCGAGGCCACGTGCGCGAGATTCATGATCCCCGTCACGTCGCCGATCGCGTACACGCCGTTGGCCGTCGTCATGAGGCGTTCGTCCGTCTTGACCCACGCGCCGTCCATCTGCACGCCCGCCTTCTCGATGCCGAGCGACTCGACGTTCGCCTCGAAGCCGACGGCGACCAGCACCTTGTCGGCCTCCAGGTCCTGCTCCTTGCCCTTCGCGCTGAAGCTGACCGTCGCGCGGCCGTTCGCGACTGTGGCGCCCGCCACCTTCGCGCCCGTGACGAATTTGATGCCCTGCTTCTTGTACGCCCGCTCGAGTTGCACGCTGATCTCTTCGTCTTCCAGCGGCACGAGGTGGTCCAGCAGCTCCAGGATCGTGATGTCGGCGCCGTATGCGCGCCAGTACTGCGCGAACTCCACGCCGATCGGCCCGCCGCCGATGATCACGACCCGCTCCGGCCGCTCCTTCAGAGCCAGCGCCTCACGGCTCGTGATGATCGTCTCCCCGTCGACCGGCAAGCCCGGCAGCGCCCGCGGCCGCGCGCCCGTGGCGATGACGATCGCGTCTGCCTGCACCGGCTCATCCATGCCGCGCACGCGCAGCTCGTTTGCCGACGCGAACGACCCATCGCCGCTGATCAGCGCCACCTTGTGCTTGCTAAGCAGGAATTCGACGCCCTTCACCATCTGGTCGACAACCTGCCGGCTACGGTCCACTGCCTTGCCGATGTCAAACGAGACGTTGTCGAACGTAATGCCGTACGTCTCGGCGTCCCGCACGAGGTTCACCACCTCGGCGTTCCACAGCAGCGCCTTGCTCGGGATGCAGCCCCAGTTGAGGCACAGCCCGCCGACGCGCTCCTTCTCAATCAGCGCCACCTTCTTCCCAAGCTGCGCCGCCCGGATCGCCGCCACGTACCCACCCGGCCCGCCGCCGACGATCGCGATGTCGTACTTAGCCACGGTCCACCTGCTCCAAGGCGATGATCCCGTCATCGCCGCGCCGCACCGCCGACTGCTTCTCCGCGTGATACGACGATCGCACGAGCGGCCCCGCCTCGACGTGCCCCAGGCCGATCTCGCGCCCGTATTCGACGAACTCCGCGAACTCCGACGGATGGTAGTACCGCTCGACCGGCAGGTGCTGCTTCGTCGGGCGCAGGTACTGCCCGATCGTCACGATGTCGCAGCCGTGATCGCGCAGGTCGCGCATCACTGCGAACAGCTCGTCTTTCGTCTCCCCCAGCCCGACCATGAAGCCCGACTTCGTGAGCATGTCCGGCGCCGCCGCCTTCGCACGCGCGATCAGCTCGAGCGACCGCGCGTACACCGCCTGCGGCCGCACCCACGGGTACAGCCGCGGCGCCGTCTCGACGTTGTGGTTCAGCACGAACGGCCGCGCCTCCACCACCAGCCCGAGGGCGTCCCGGTTGCCCTTGAAATCGGGAATGAGCACTTCGACACGTACGCGCGGGTCATCTCGCCGGATCGCGCGGATGCACGCCGCGAACACGTCCGCGCCGCCCAGCGGCAGCTCGTCGCGGTTCACCGACGTGATCACCACATAGTCCAGCCCGAGCGACCGTACCGCCCGCGCCAGCCGCAGCGGCTCGAGCAGGTCCAGCTCGCCCGGACGCCCCGTCTTCACCGCGCAGAATCCGCACGAGCGCGTGCAGACGTCGCCCAGGATCATGAACGTGGCCGTGCCGGCGTTCCAGCACTCGCCGATGTTCGGGCAGCGCGCCTCCTCACAGACGGTATGCAAGCCCTGCTCGCGCATCAGCCTCTGCAGGCGCTGATAACGGTCGCCGGCGGGGAAGCGCACCTTCAGCCACTCCGGCTTGCGCTCGACGGGGCGCGTCTCAGCGACCAACCGGCACCTCCGCCACGATCGGCGCTGCTTCCTCTTCAATCTCCGCCCCGAACAGCCGCGCGAACGACGCGGCAACGGCGCCCTCGACCTCACGCATCTCGTACCTCACGCCCGTGAGGCGCTGCATCGACGTCACGGCGGCGTCGCGGATGCCGCAGGGGATGATGTGCTCGAAGTACGACAGGTCGGTGTTGACGTTCAATGCGAACCCGTGCGTTGTCACCCCACGCGAGACGCGCACGCCGATCGCCGCGATCTTCTCGCCGCCCACCCATACGCCGGGCGCGCCCTGCCGGCGTCCCGCATCGATGCCGAACCCCACCAGCGTGTCGATAATCGTCTGCTCCAGCCGCCGCACGTACCACACCGGCCCCTGCCCTCGCGCCCGCAGGTCCATGATCGGGTAGGCGACGAGCTGACCCGGCCCGTGAAACGTCACGTCGCCCCCGCGGTCCGTCTCCACAACGGCGGCGCCGCGCGACGCGAATGCGTCGAGCGACAGCAGCAGGTGCTCGCGCTTGCCGCGCGCGCCCAGGGTGTACGTCGGCGGGTGCTCGAGGAGGATCAGTGCCGGACCGGCGCCGTTGCGGACGTCTTCCGCCAGCCGGCGCTGCATCGTACATGCGTCGTGGTAGTCGAGCGTGCCGGGCCGGTACAGGGTAAAGCGGGTTCCCAACGGCCTTCTTTCCGGCGAATGTGGCTTCATCGGTGAGCTTAGCACAACCCTAATTCGCTCTCAGGAGTATCGACGTATCGAACGACGATCAGACAGGCGAGGCCGCATTCGTGCCTCGCCCGTCTGATTCTTACGGGAAGTCCCTGACGCTACCGCACGCGCTTGAACGCGAACGCCGTCGCGCCCACAACCGCGCCTGCGCCCAGCGCCGTCAGCGCCAGCACCAACGCCCAGTGGGCGTCACTGCTGCCCGCGCCCATGCCGCTGTCCGGGAGCGTCTCTGCCCCACCGGCCGCCGGCGTGTCCTGCGCCTCGGCGCCGCCCGCCGCCGGCGTTGCCTCAGCCGCGTCCGTGGGCGCCGGTTCGTTCGTCACCGTCAGCGCCTCGAGCGCTGGCTCACCCTGCACGAGGCCCACGGCAACGACTGTGTAGATCGTGCCGTCCTCGAGCGTCACGCCGCTCAGCGGCAGCGCCACGTCCATCGTCCCGGTCGGGCGCGCCTCGAGGTCGTACGTGCCGGCGTCGACCGGCAGCGGACCCTGCTGCTCGCCGAACGCGAGGTTGGTGACGAGCGCCGGCCCCCCGGCCACCGCCACGTCCACCGCGGGAGCATCGGGCGAGGCGTGGATCACGCGCACGTGCGCCTTCCCCCCGGCCGGCGCGCTGTTGTCGTCGACGAAGACGCCCGGCCTGATCTCGTCAAGCGTGCCCAGCGCCACGACGGAGTAGTCCGTCCCGGCCGCGAAGGCCGCGTCCGCGTCGATCACCGGCTGGTCCATCGCTGGGTCGGCTCCGGCAGCGAACACCTTGATGTTGCGGTCGCCCGCCGGCACCGGCAGGTAGTCGGACGCCGCCTTGTATGGCACGCCCGTCAGTACGCTCGCATCGTCCACGTAAACGTCGACGTTCGGCGCGTCGGGCGAAGCGTGGATCACACGGACGCGCGCATCGCCCTCTTGGGCGGATGCCGTTCCGGCGAACCCGAGGGCGCCCGTGGCGGCAAGTACGAGCGCAGCCGCGCCCGCGAAGAGGAGTCGTTTCATGCTGGGGTGTTCTCCTTTGTTGTTGCCGTGCAAGGGCTGCACGGGTCTGGGATAATCGAATGTGTCGGCCGACTTGTGAATGCCTACGCAAACCACACCCCGCGCCGATCAGCGCCGCACCCCTGGAATTGATCCGACCACGGCGCTGATACGTAGATGTAGCATCAGACCGGTACGCCGTGACTGAAACGCAGACCGCGATAGCGGACGAAGACCTGCTCACGAGGATCCGCGATCGCGATCTGGCGGCGCTCGATGAGCTGTACGAGCGCTACAGCAAGCAGGCGTTCGGGCTGGCGTACCGGATGCTGTCCAACCGGGAGACGGCGGAAGAGGTGGTCCAGGACGCGTTTCTCTCCGTGTGGCGGCAGGCCGAGACCTACCGGCCCGGCATGGGACGCGTACGCCCGTGGCTCCTCTCGATCGTCCACCACCGCTCGATCGACCGTATCCGTCGCGTGCGCGAACGGATGCCCAGCGCCTCACTGGACGAGGCATGGATGAAAGCGTCGCCGTCCGACACCTTCGGCGATGCCTACCGGACGCTGCAGCGCGACCAGATCCGCGAGGCCCTCGCGCAGCTTCCGCGCGAACAGCGCGCCGCAATCGACCTCGCGTATTTCAACGGCAGCACGTTCGTCGAGATCGCTGAGATGATGGATGTACCGGTCGGGACCGTGAAGAGCCGCGTGCGACTCGGGCTGGCGAAGCTCAAGGACCTGCTCGGCGAGGCGCTGAGGGAATGAACCAGGCACAGCACATCGACGACCTGGTAGCCGGATACCTGCTCGGCGCGCTCGAGCGAGATGAACACGCGCGCGTCGACGCGCACCTCACCGCCTGCGCATCCTGCCAGCGCGTCTACGACGAGTCTCGCGAGTTGCTCGCGGTCCTGCCCGCAGACGCCGAAGACCTCGCGCCGCGCCCGAACGTAAAGCAGCAGCTTCTCCGGACAGCGGCCATGGAGACCCGTCCATCGCCGGCGAACGTCACGCGCATCGAGGAGTCGCGCGCCTGGTCGCGCGTTCGCCAGTGGGCGCCGATGGCCGCAGCGGCGGCCGTGATCGCCATCGTCGCCGGCGTCACATCGTGGGCGGTCATCCTCAACAATCGACTGAACGAGCGCGATGACGAGCTTGCGCAGCTCAACCAGCTCGTCGACTCTATCGCCGCGAGCGGCGCCGTGCTGACGATGGAGGGCACCGACGCGGCGCCGGATCTCCGCGCCGCGCTCGTCGTCCCCGAGGACGGCCGCGGCGTCGTCGTCCTTGCCGACAACGTCCCGGCCCCGGCGCCCGGGCAGGCGTACCACCTCTGGCTGTGGGATGGCGACACGCCCGTTTACGGCGGCGTGCTCGTGCCCGACGACAACGGTCACATCGTGCGCGCGGTGCCGGATATCGAGCTCGCGCAGTTCGACCGCATGGAAGTCGACGCGCAGCCCGAGGACGCCACCGAGCCCGGCGGCGTCACCGTCGTTGGCGGCGAGCTGAACTGATCGAAGCTCACGCGACGATCACGGGTAGCCGTAGCGGTTGGCGAACAACACTGGGAACGCCAGCGACGTATCGACGATCTGCGCTCGAAGGACGCATTGCCGGGCCGAGAGACGGCGGCCACCGTCGAGTCCTGCTTCCCGCGTCCCGCTTCTCGCTTCCCCTACGGATAGCCGTAGCGGTTGGCGAACCACTGGAACGCAAGCGACGACACGCGCTGCCCCAGTGGGATGTCCGCATACTTGTAGCGCACGTTCTGCGTGAAGAACGAGATCGCGTAACCGAAGCGCTCCCCGTTGCGCTCGAACCAGACGATGCCGACGTCGTTGTCCGCCCAGCCCTCCGCGTAGAGGAACCCGTTCTTGTGCGAGACCTTCGCTCCGCCGCGCACGCCCGCCGGGATCAGGTAGTTCAGCCCCGGCTTCACCAGCATCATCTTCCGCAGCAGGTAGTCCCGCCAGGGCGGCGTCAGAGCGTTGCCGTCCCACAGCGCCTTCAACCCGCGGTTCGCGTCGTTCGCCGTGATCACGTTATTCGCGTAGCCAAACAGCGACTCGTTCCCGAACGCCGGCGGGTGGTCCATCAGCGTCGCGTGCATCCCCAGGCTGTGCATGAACGAGTTCACCTCGCGCATGCCGGCAAAGACATCGCCGTTGCCGATGTAGTACTTCATCAGCGCCCGCGCCGTGATCGGGTCGGAGCGGTTAATCGTCTGGCCGATGAGGCTGCCCGGCTCGGGCTCCGGGTAGCGTCCCGCCTGCAGGTCCACCACCGTCCTCATCAGCGCGAAGAGGTTGATCGTGCATCCCGGCAGCCGCGGATCGTCGCCCATCACGTCGATGCTCTCGCCTGTGCGCAGGTCCGTGATCGCCACTGCGGCGTTGAAGCCAGACGCCGCGATCGCCCGCTGCAGGTTGTCCCGCAGCGCGATCATGTCCGGCCCCGGGCCGGGCCGGTACGCCGCCGGGTCGCAGACCGGCGTATAGAAGCTGTACGTGCCGCTCGCCTTCCAGCCTTCGCGCGTCAGCGTGTTCACCCGCGCGTAGTGCGTCGTCCCCTGCAGCAGCCCCGGCCAGATGAAGCCCCATGTCTCGGAGGTGAACGGCCCCGCCGCGACGAACGTGCCCGGCAGCCAGCCGTTGTTGTAGATGCTCAAGTCCAGCCACTGCGTCCCCGACCGTGACGTGCCCCAGAGGAAGAAGGTGCGGACCGAGTTTGGCCCCGTGCCCATGCACTCGGCGATCATCACGCCCGGGGTCGTCGCAGGCAGCGCCGGCGGCACGGGCGTCGGTGTCGGTTTTGGGGCGCGCGCGGTCGCCGTCTTGTTCGGCGTCGGCGTGAGCTTCGGGAACGATCCCGCCTGCGCGCTCGGCTCGATGTGGACCGCCCAGACGACGAGTCCCGCGCACACCAGTGCCGCGAGCCCGCCGAGAAGGAATTTCACCGAGGTTGGCCTCCGCTATCCGCACCCGTGTCTGCGTCGATCGTCGGCAACCTTCGTTGCGCAGTCAACGGCCGTGGCCGGCGCTGACCCTACGCTTCGTCGTTGATACGCTGACGCTGGTGGAAGGTATTGACATCCGTGTCCGCAGACTCAACCCTCGCGCAAGCTTACCCGCTCGCGCGACTACATCCTCGACCGGTCTTGACATATACGCCTGTCTCGATGCGCCGATGTTGATCGGGCCAAACCCCCTACGCGTCCCCACCGGGATCGCCCTCGAATTTCCCCCGGGCTACGACGTGCAGGTCCGCCCCCGCTCCGGCCTCTCCGCCAGGGGCGTGCACGTCGCGTTCGGCACGATCGACGCCGACTACCGCGGCGAGCTCCTCGTCACGATGTGGACGTCTGGCGACCTCCGCGAGTACGCCGTCCACGACGGCGACCGCATCGCCCAGCTCGTCGTCTCCCGCATCGTGCCGGTGACCATCGTCGAGGCCGGCGAGCTGACGCCCACCGAGCGCGGCGAGCGCGGCCACGGCTCGACCGGCCGCTGACCGTGGCGCCGCCTCTCGTTTCTTGACCCCCCGAGATCGCCGCTGATACACTTTTCGCAGACTCGGGACGGACTACACGCTCTGCCTCTGTCGTGCAGGGCGTTTTTGTGACTCCGAGACGAGCGTGGTGGGCGTGGCCTAGCGGTTAAGGCGCCAGGTTGTGGCCCTGGAGATCGAGGGTTCAAATCCCTCCGTCCACCCCATCTCCCCTCCCCACAGGAGCCCCCTTGGCCGAACATCCCAATCCCGAAGAGACGCCGCCCGGCGAGCCGCTCGATGCTGGCGCGCCGCAGGAGCAGCCGCGCGGAGGCGTGACGCCCGGCGGCTACGAGTACACAGTCGTGAGCGACACCGCCGACGAAGAACGGCCGTCTGAGCGGCCCGAGCGGCAGGCGGAACCGCGCCCGAGGCGCACGTTCTCGCTCGGGCTGCCCGCGCTGATCGCCCTCGCCCTCATCCCGGCGATCGTCGCCGGCGTCGCCGTCTGGTTCCTCGCGGACATGCTCGGCGCCGGCGGTGGCGACGACGACGAGCGCCTCGAGCGCAACGTCGCCAACGTCGTCAACGCCTTTACGCAGCAGCAGGGCGCGCGCACGGTCCGCTACGAGGGCCAGGTCCCGCCCTCATTCCCCGACGACATCCCGCAGTACCCCGGCGCGCGCGTCGTCTCATCGCTCGTGCAGGTGCGGGGCGACGACGCCCAGTACATCGTCGTCTACGACACCGAGGACACGCGCCAGGACGTCGGCAACTACTTCGCCGAGGCCTTCGCGGAGGACCCGTGGCAGGTCGAGATCGAGCAGGTCGGCCGCGAGTCGACCGTCCAGCAGTTCAGCAATATCGAAGACGCCGACGTCAGCGGCATCGTGCTCGCCGTCGAGTCGCTCGAGGATGAGACGACGACGATCTTCATGAGCGTCCAGGTGGTCGGTGGCGCCTCCGACAACGAGCCCGAGGACTTCGAGCCCGGCGCCAGCAAGCCGCTCCCCGCCGGCTTCCCCGGCGACGACATCCCGCAGTATCCCGACTCGATCCTCATCGAGTCCGCCTACCAGAAGCAGCCCAACGCGACGCAGTACCTGATCTCGCTCATCACACGCGACGATCCGGGGGACGTCATCGACTACTACCGCGAGACGCTTGAGGAGCGCGGCTTCACCGTCGAGGACGGCGACCCCGAGCAGAACCCCGAGGGCGGCGAGTCGATCACGTTCGCGTCGACCGACCCGGAGCTGAGCGGCAGCGTCACCGCCTTCGAGTTCGCCGACGACGAGAACTACACCCAGGTCGACGTCCAGGTCCAAACCGCGGACTAACCGCCTCCCACCGCTACCACGAGACAACACACACCAGACACCAGCGACCAGGCACCAGCCCCCAACTGTTACACTCACCTTGATCGCGCGCGCCCGTAGCTCAGCGGATAGAGCATCGGTCTTCGGAACCGAGGGTCGGGGGTTCGAATCCCTCCGGGCGTGCCACTCCTGCCCTCCCCACCTCCGCTTCCGCCCAGCTTCAATCACCACCCGATTTCCCCGGGTTCGCTACTTATGACGACTGGAGAAATTTCCCCCGGTGCACTAGCGTGTCCCCGGTGTCTTCGCGCAGGACCGCATCCATCGCGCTCGCCGTCGCCCTCGTAGCCCTCGTAGCGGCGACGCAGATCGTCCCCGGCAGCCCCCTCTGCCTCCTCTGTGACGGCGACAGCGCCGCCGGCGGCCGCGCGGCATCGTTCGTGCCCGCGCCCTCCCCCGAGACGGACGCACCACCTGCGGCTCCCGTCGAGACGCCGGCGCCGACCGCCACCGACGCGCCCGCGCCCGCTCAGGCCAACACACAGCGGGGTCAACCTGGCGCCGGCGCCGGCCACCCGCCGCCCGCTCCTCCGCCGCAACCGCCCCCCGCGCCCGCGCGCGCCACCAGCGCTGGACAGGTCAACGCCTGCTGGCCGTCCGACATCCCCGTCGGCGCGCTGCACGGGCAGCCGCTGCCCGTCTTCTGCAACGCGCTCGGCGGCGGCCCGGCAACATTCAGCTCCGGCGGCAACGCCTGGGTCGACTCGTTCGACCACGGCCTCACCATGTCGGCTATCGGCGACGGCTACGTCGTCTTCGAGGGCGTCGGCTCCGTGCACCAGACGCGGCACTGGCGTCACTCCAACCACTGGATGGTCGATGTCAACGGCTCCGACGCGGACGGCGGACCGCCTTGGGACCTCGGCGGCGCGACGCTGCGCCCCAACCGCTCCTTCCGTTGGGAGACGCGCACGTGGACGTCCCCCAACTTCGGCGTCACGCGCACCGAGCCCATGATCGTCGTCGAGGCGCAGGTCGCCGCCGGCATCGCCGACTACGCCGGCTCAGCCTGGCCGGAGCTCGTGATTACGACAGCCTCCGCGCCGACGTTCAACCGCAAGGACGGCATCTACAACTACGACATGTACGCCGGACACGACACCGTCGGCTGCCGGCTGCAGGACAACCGCGAGCCGATCTGCGCCCTCTTCGACAACACGACGCGCGGCCCCGGCGAGGGCGGCCGCACGTGGGAGATCAGCCACTTCCAGTCCGGCGGCGGACAATGGTGGGGCGGCGGCCCGTTCTCGAGTCCCGCGCACGACGGCGCCTGGCACGTCTGCAACCAGGCGCAGAACCACGACCCCGACACCATGTGCCGCGACTCGTTCCGCTGGGAGATCTCGCGCACGCGGCAGGCCGTCTACGTCAACGGCTTCCTCTATATGGAGCACGTCGACTTCACCCCCATCCCCGACCGCTTCCTCCAGAGCGACGTCTACGTCTACTTCGGCAGCTGGATCTTCAAGCCGGGCGCCGCCACCGTGCGCTTCCACTGGGACCGCATCGCCGTCAACCCCTGACCGCGCCCGCGTCAATTCCGTACAAGACGCTTCCCGCGCGGACGTGTAGGCTCTCGTACGAGAAAGAGGTGCCTATGGCCCGCATTACCGGACTCACCTTCATCATGCCCGTCCGCGACCTCGACACGGCGGCGCAGTTCTACTGTAAGGCCTTCGACCTCGACGTCGTCTTCCGCGGCGATCGCATCATCTTCGTCGGCGCACCCGGCTCCGACAGCGCCATCGGCCTCCTGCTCGACCCCGCGCGCGCCGGCAGCGGGCCGCAGAACGTCGGCCCTCACGTCGATCACGCGTTCTCGCCCGATCAGGCCGTCGCCGACATCGAGGCCGCCGGCGGCAAGATCGTCGAGCGTGGCCACCACGCGCCGGACGTGCCGTTCGCCCGGGTCACCGACCCCGACGGCAACGAGTTCTGGGTGTAGCGCGCGCGTCGAGACGCGTCACCCCACGCGTAGCGTCTGACCGCCGTCTACCGGCAGCAGCACCCCGGTGACGAACTTCGCCTCGTCCGACGCGAGGAACAGCGCCGCCTGCGCCACGTCCCACGCCGACCCCATCGCCCCCAGCGGCACCTGCCGGTCGCGCTGCGCGATTAGTTCCTCACGCGAGATGCCCCGCGCCGCGCTGATCCCCTCGATCGCCATCGGCGTGTTGATCAGCCCCGGCAGGATGGCGTTCACACGGATGCCGTAGCGCGCGTTCGCCAGCGCGAGCGACTGCGTCAGCGCGTTCAGCGCCGCCTTCGACGTCCGGTAGCCGATCATGTTCGTCACGCCCGCGATCGACGCGATCGATGACACGTTGATGATCGCTCCGCTCCCCTGCTGCCGCATCTGCGGCACGACGGCGCGCGACGCGAGCAGCGGCCCGCGCAGGTTCACCCGGAAGATCCGCTCGAAGTCCTCCACCTCGACGCGGCTCGGGCTCGCGTCGCGCGCGCCGATGCCCACGTTGTTGTGCAGGATGTCGATGCGCCCGTAGCGCTCGACGCACTGCTCCGCCATGCGCCTGCACGCGCCTTCGTCCGTCACATCCATCTCGAACGCAGACGCGCGCCCGCCCTCTGCCTCGATCATGGCGACCGTCTCGGCGGCCGAGTCGATGCGGACATCCGTCACGAGCACGCTCGCGCCCTCGCGCGCGAAGAGGATCGCCGTCGCGCGGCCGTTGCCGATCGTCTCTCCGGGCGTCTGTCCGCCACCGACGACGATCGCGACCTTGTCCTTCAAACGCACGTGTCCGTCTCCTCTCCGCTGTCCGCCCGCCGCGAGTTCTGGTGTATGCTCTCACGGCGCGACCGTCCGCGCGACACCGACGCGTAACGCAGCACTCGAGACCACCGCTCAACGTATGCAGACCAGCCTGTTCTACCTTCCCTCCATCGGCTCCCGGCCCGAGATCGAGCAGGGCATGGCCGGGCTGCGCGGCGACCTCTACCAGCGGATGCTCGCCGAGCTGCGCGAGCAGGCGCAGGCTGCCGACGACCTTGGCTACGACTCCATCTCCTTCACCGAGCACCACTTCCACGTCGAGGGCTTCGAGATCTCCAACAACCCGGTCCTGCTCGACCTCTTCGTCGCCATGTGCACGAAGCGCATCCGCGTCGGCCAGCTCGGCATCGTCCTCCCGGCGCACAACCCCATCCGCGTCGCCGAGGACATCGCCATGCTCGACCACATGAGCGGCGGACGCGCCAACGCCGGCTTCGCGCGCGGCTACCAGCGTCGCTGGGTCGATACGCTGGCGCAACAACTCCACGGCGTGCACGGCGCCACCCCCGGCGAGCACGACGAGATCGACGCCGCAAACCGCGCCGCCTTCGAGGAGCACTTCCAGATCATCAAGCGCTGCTGGACCGAGGACATGCTCTCCTACGAGGGCCGCTACTGGCGCATCCCGCCCGAAGGCACGCCGTGGAACATCGAGGCCACGCGCATGTGGGGCGCCGGCGTCGAGGACGGCGTCGTCCGCGCGATCGGCGTCGTCCCGAAGCCGCTGCAGAAGCCGCACCCGCCCATCTACCAGCCCTTCGCATCAAGCGAGAACACGATCCGCTGGTGCGCCCGCGAAGGTGTCACCGCCGTCCTGCCGCCGATGCACCTCGCGCTGCAGAACCGCCTGTACGACGTCTACCGCGAGGAAGCGCGCGCCCACGGACGCGACCTCGCGCCCGGCGAGGGCCTCGGCGTCCTCCGCGACGTCATCGTCGCCGATACCGACGAAGAAGCGCTCGCGCTCTGGCATAACGGCGCGGCATTCTGCGGCGCCGCGTGGTTCGCGCCGTTCCACTTCGGCGACGTCCTCCGCGAGCCCGGCCAGGATGCAGGCCCGTCACCCGCCGAGATGATCGAGCGCGGCATGCTGCTCGTCGGCAGCGTCGACACGGTCACACGCTCGTTCGAGCGCCTGCTGCAGGACACGCCCGTCCGCTCGCTCTTCGCCTGGGCCTACAACGGTCTCGTGCCGCACGCCAAGCTCATGCGCTCGATCGAGCTCTTCGCCACCAACGTTCTGCCGCGCGTCGCCGATCGAGAGCCGCCGTAGCCGCGGAGCTTCAGCTCCGCCGAGCATGTGCGTTCACCCGTTCGAGGATTGGCCGCTGATTTCGTCCGAACGAATGACCACCGTCAGTCCCAGAAGTCCAGCACCGTCCGCATCGCCTTCTCGAAGTCCTCGTCCGACATCTGTTTGTGGAACCCCGCGATGGCGACAGCGTCCTCGCCGACGAGGTAACGCCGCTTCGGCTCCTCCGCGTGCGCCGCGTCGACGATCGCCTCCGCGACCACCTGCGCGCTCGCCCGCTGGCCGCCGCCCGGCAGCCGCGAGCCCCGCTCGGCAAAGCGCCGCTCCAGCTCCGCGTATGGCGACCCCTCGCCGAAGCGCCGCGCCAGCACGCGGTTGGCGCTGAACTCCGTCTCGAATCCTCCCGGCTCGACGACCACCACGCGTACGCCGAACGGGTGCAGCTCGTAGTAGAGCGCGTCGCTCAGCGCCTCGACCGCATGCTTGCTCGCCGAGTACACCCCGCCGAACGGCGACGACACTTTCCCGGCGAGCGAGCTCACGTTCACGATCGTCCCGCTGCGCCGCTCGCGCATCTGCGGCGCCACTGCGCGCGTCACGCGCACCAGCCCGAACACGTTCGTCTCGAAGATGCCCGCGATCTCGTCGTCGTCGCACTCCTCGATCGGCCCGTGGATGCCCACGCCCGCGTTGTTCACGAGCACGTCGATGACGCCCGCGCGAGCCGTCACGTCCGCCACGCAGCGCTCGACCGACGCCGCGTCCGTCACGTCGAGCTGCACCACCTCGACCGACTGCCCCGAGGCCTCCGCCTCCCGCAGCAGCGCGTCTCCCTTCGCTGTATCGCGCATCGACGCGAACACCCGGTCGCCCCGCCGCGCGAACTCGATCGCCGCCAGCTTCCCGAACCCCGAGCTGCACCCCGTGATCAGCACGTTCGCCACAATCGCCTCCTCTCCGCCTCGCATCCGTGGCGGACGCCCCCCCGTACCGCTCTTACGCCTCAACCCCCCATCACGGATGCCCCGACCTCCGACCTCTGACCTCCGACCGCCCACCAGCTATTACGCGTGCCGCGTTGACGTCCCTCCGTCCACCGGGATCACCGCCCCCGTCAAATACGCCCCCGCCCTCGACGCCAGGAAGATCGTCGTCCCCGCCATGTCCTCGGGCCGCCCGATGCGCCCCAGCGGGTTCGACGCCCGGATCGAGTCGCCGAACCGCCGCAACGTCTCCGCCATCATCTTGCTCTCGAACGGCCCGGGCGCGATCGCGTTCACGGTGATGCGCTTCGGCGCCAGCTTGTGCGCCAGCACGCGCGTCAGGTGATGGATCGCCGCCTTGCTCGACGAGTACGCGTACGTCTCGAGCATCGGCGCCTGCAGCCCGTCGATCGAGCCGATGTTGATCACGCGCGCGGGGTCGTCGTCGCTCGCCGCCTTCTCGAGCAGCGGCAGGAGAAAGCGCGTCAGGTGGAACGGCCCCTTCACGTTCGTCGACACCACCTTGTCGAACGCCTCGTCCGGGTACTCCTCCAGCGGCGCGCCCCAGTTCGCCCCCGCGTTGTTCACGAGGATGTGCAGCCGCTCCTCCCGCCGCGCGATCTCATCCGCAAGCGCGCGGCACCCCGCCTCGTTCGCGATGTCGCCCGGGATCGAGATGCACGTGCCCGACTTCGACAGTTCGGCCGCCGCCGCGTCGCACGCCTCCGCCTTCCGCGACGAGATGTACACCTTCGCGCCCGCCTCGACGAGCCCCTGCGCGATCATCAACCCGATGCCGCGTGACCCGCCCGTCACCAGCGCAATCTTCCCCTCGACCGAGAACAATCCGTCCAACGCGCGCTCCTTCACGGACAACACCACGATGAGTGGTTTGAGAACAGCGCTGAAGTGTGAACCCGGCAGCCCCTACTCACAACTCGCCACTCGCCACCCGAAACCCGTAGTCGTTGTAGCGGAACGCCGGGTCGAGGCTGCTCCGCGCGCCGTTGCGGCACACCTTCACCTGGTGCCGCCACGCGCCCCCGCGCGACGCCCGCCGTGTCCCCCCGGGCGGACCCTGCGGGTCGACCTCCGGCGAGACGGCATAGTAGCCCGCGTCGTACCAATCCGAGCACCACTCGTGGACGTTGTAGCCGATGTCGTATAGCCCGTACCCGTTCGGCGCCGACAGCCCCGCCGAGAACGGCGCCTCCTGCGCGAACCGCCCGCCGTCCGGCCCCTCGTCGTCGCCCCACGGGTAGCGCTGCCCCTCGACGCCGCCGCGCATCGCCTTCTCGCGCTCCGCCTCCGTCGGCAGCCGCCACGCCCGCCCGGTAGCCTCCGACAGCCACGCGCAGTACGCGACCGCGTCGAACCAGCTCAGCCCGACGACCGGCTGCTCCGGCGCGTTGAAGCGCGCATCATCCCAGAACCGCGGCGCCTCATGTCCCGTCGCCGCGAGGAATCGCGCGTAGTCGGCGTTCGTCACCGGCAGCACCGCCATCGCGAACGCGCTCACCCACACACGGTGGATCGGCCGCTCATCCGGCCGCCCCTCCGCATCCCCCATGAAGAACTCTCCTTCCGGGATGACGACGGCAGCCGGCCCCGCGACAGACGAAATCATGATCGAGATTCTATCGGCGCGCGGCTTTGCACGCGCCTGCGACGAGGTTAGATCCTGAGTTCCACCAACCGCGCGCTCCGCTCCTGTACCGCGCCGTCCCGCGCCACCCGCAACGTCACGTCCTTCCCGATCGCGTCCGTGATCATCAGCCGCTGCAGGTCGCCCGGCCCCTCCACCGGCTGTCCGTCGATGTCGAGGATGATGTCCTCCCCGCGCAGCCCCGCGACGTCCGCCGGACTGTCCTCCACCACCTCAACGACCTCCAGCCCGAACGCCCGTCCCGTCGACGCCGCCAGCCGCGGCGGCAGCGGCCGCCGTCCGCCCGCGATGCCCAGGAACGCGCGCCGGAAGCGGCCCTCCGTCATCAGCGCGCCGATGATCCGCCGCGTCGTCGCGTTGATCGGCACCGCCAGCCCCAGCCCGATGCCGGCCACCGCCGTGTTCACGCCCACCACGTTCGTCCGCGCGTCCACGAGCGCACCGCCCGAGTTCCCCGGGTTGAGCGCCGCGTCCGTCTGCACGACGTTCTCGACGATCCGCGTCGCCGACCCGACGCGCGTCGGCAGCGAGCGTCCGAGCGCGCTCACCACACCAGCCGTAACCGAGCCCGAGAAGCCGAGCGGGTTGCCCACCGCCACCACCAGCTGCCCGACGCGCAGCGTGTCCGCGTCGCCCAGCGTCGCCGCATGCAACCCCGCACCGTCGCGCGCGCGCACGATCGCCAGGTCCGAGAGCGGGTCCGTGCCCGCCACCTCGAACGCCAGCTCGCGGCCGTCCGTGAAGCTCGCCGTGCCGCCCGTCGCGCCCGCAACCACGTGCGCCGACGTCAGCAGGAACCCGTCCGGCGAGATCACGATCGCTGAGCCCGCCCCGCCCGTCTGCCAGCCGTCGCGCCGCCGCTTCACGACGCGCAGGCTCGCCACCGACGGCACCACGCGCTCCGCCACGTTCGTAACGATGCGCGAGTACGCGTCGAGCGCCTCAGCCTCATCCGCCAACGGCTCTTTGACGATGCCATCCGTCACCATCGCAACCTCCAACCCGCACTCAAACCTCTAAACGCTGAAGGCCTCCAGGCCCCGCCGCCCGCTTCCCGCATCCAGCCCGCCGTCCGCGACCTCCGGCCTCCGACCTCTCACCCCCCACTCCCGCCTCCCGCCTCTCGATTCCCGCGTCCCGATCGCGGCCCCGCGGCTCGCGCCTCCTGCACGTGCACCAGCGCCTCGCGCAGCTCCCGCAGCCACTCCGACTCGTGCTCGCCGACCAGCCGCACGCACCACGCCAGCGCGTCGCTCCGCGTGCGCGCCACCCCCGCTTCCACGAGCGTGTCGAGCACCGAGCGCTCCGGCAGCCGCAACCGCGTCATCACCGGCACGCTGTAGCTCGTGAACAGCCGCCGCACGTCGCCGCAGCGCGCGCCCCACGCCACCTTGCGCCCGAAGCGCCGCTCGGCCTCGTCGGC
>Ga0073934_10001151_pt1 | contig 66661 bp, 66 predicted proteins | sample LarsenN4metaG_FD_76834 | JGI IMG/M metagenome (GOLD analysis project Ga0073934, IMG submission 76834) | Hot spring sediment bacterial and archeal communities from British Columbia, Canada, to study Microbial Dark Matter (Phase II) - Larsen... ... | reverse complement strand
GGCCAGGTACTGGTCGACCGCACCCTCGATCGTGCGCATGTTGCTGTGGCAGGTGCGCTGGCGCGCCTGGCCGGAAGCAGCGTTGAAGACCGGGATGGCGATGGCAACAAGGATACCGATAATGAGCACGACGACCATGAGCTCGACGAGGGTGAAGCCCTCTTCCTTGCGGAACCTCATGACGCTCCTCCTTCCCCCAGCCGGGGTGCACGGGGCGGCCCTTCACCGCCCGCTCCGGTCGTAGTTATCGGTAGAAGCGGGCGGGACTTTAGCCCCGTTCGATGATTTGGAGAACTCGAAACGAGTCAGGGCGCCCGAGGGGCGCCCTGCAGCGGAGCATGGATGAGCCCGAAACGCTACTTGACCAGCGTGATGACCTGGAACATAGGCAAGTACAGCGCAACGACCATTCCGCCGACGACCACGCCGAGCGATGCCATCATCAGCGGCTCGATCAGCGAGGTAAGACCCTCGACCTGGGTCGATACCTCCTCGTCGTAGAAGTCCGCGATCTTGTTGAGCATGGAGTCGAGCGCGCCCGTCTCTTCACCGACCGCGATCATCTGAACGAGCATCGAAGGAAAGACCTTGCTCTCCGACAGCGGCTTGGCGATGGTCTCGCCTTCCTTGATCGCCGAGCGAGCCTTCTTGACCGCTTGAGCGACCTCTTCGTTGCCTGCGGTGTCGGCAACGATGTCGAGCGCCGAGAGGATGGGAACGCCGGCCGATATGAGCGTGCCGAACGTACGCGTGAACTTCGCCAAAGCAATCTTGCGGGTCAACTGACCGAACACCGGCATGCGCAACTTGGCGCCGTCCCAGATCAACTTGCCAGGACCCTTCGACCACCATTTGAAGATGAATATGAAGGCCGTGACAGCCACCACTGTGACGATGCCTCCGGGGCCCGCGACGAAATGCGAAAGGTCGACAAGGAGCTGCGTGACGAACGGGAGGCCGTTGCCCATGCTGGAGAACATCTTCTCGAACGTCGGAACGACGAAGATCATCATCGCTGCGAGGATGACAAGGACCATGACACCCATTGCCACCGGATAGGTCATCGCGGACTTGATCTTGCCCTGAAGCGCCTGCTCCTGCTCGAGGCTGTCTGCGATGCGGTTGAGGACCTCGTCGAGAACACCGCCGGTCTCACCGGCTCGCACCATGTTCACGAACATCGGCGGGAAGACCTTCGGGTGCTTGGACAGCGAGTCCGAAAGCGACTGACCCGCCTCAACGTCCTTGCCGAGCTGCCCGATGATGTCGCGTAGGTAGGCGTTCTCGGTCTGCCCGCCCAAAATGGTCAGGCACTTCGTAAGCGAAAGGCCAGCGTTGATCATCGTCGAGAACTGCCGCGCGAAGATCGTGACGTCCTTGGTCTTGACGCCGGTTCCGAACGTGATGTCGTTGAGCGCGGCGAGCCCGCCTTGCTGATCGAGCTCGAGGATGATGTAGCCCATCTGGGTGAGCTTGGCCTGAACGGCCTCTTTGCTCTCGCCTTCCAGCTTACCCTTGGCTACCTTGCCCGCCTTGTCGCGGACGGTATAGGTGAACGACGCCATGGTCCCACTCCCTGCTACGTCTTGATCGCCGCTAGACGATCACTCGTACGATTTCCTCGATCGACGTCTGTCCCATACGGACCTTCTCGAGCCCGTCTTGCCGGAGTGTAAGCATGCCCTGTTCCACTCCGACCTTCTTGATCTCCTCCGCCGTGGCCTCTTCGACACATAGCCGGGAGATCTCTTCGCTCATGAGCAGCACCTCGTGCACACCCACACGACCGCGGTATCCGGTCTGGCCGCACTTCTTGCAGCCGACGGCCCGGTACACGACCTCGGGTAGGTTATCGGCAGGGTAGCCCGCCTGAATGAGCACTTCCTTCTTGGGACGCCACTCCTGCTTGCACTCCGAACACAGGCGCCGGGCAAGACGTTGCGCCAGCACGCAGTCAACTGCAGAAGAGACCAAGAACGGCTCGACGCCCATCTCGATGAGTCGCGTGACGGCGCTCGGCGCATCGTTGGTGTGGAGGGTCGACAACACGAGGTGACCGGTCAGCGCTGATTCGATCGCGATCGTCGCCGTCTCTTGATCTCGGATCTCACCGACCAGGATGACGTCCGGCGAGCAGCGAAGGAACGAGCGCAACGCCTTGGCGAACGTCAGGCCGGCCTTGTGGTTGATCTGGCACTGATTGATGCCGGGCAGCCGGTACTCGACCGGATCCTCGGCGGTGATGATGTGACGTTCGGGGTCATTGAGGACATTGATGGCTGCGTAGAGCGAGGTCGACTTGCCGGAACCCGTCGGGCCCGTGACGAGGATGGCACCGTAAGGCTTCTTGAACGACCCCTCGAAGCGTTCCAGCGACGCAGGAAGGAAGCCCAGGTCGCTGAGCTGCAGCAGGATCGAGTCGGTGCGCAGGATTCGGAGGACGACCCGCTCCCCGTAGACGGTGGGAAGCGTCGACACTCGGAAGTCGGTCCTCGCGTTTCCGACGGTGACGGCGCAGTGGCCGTCTTGCGGCCGCCGCGAGTCGGCGATGTCCATCTCGGCCATGATCTTGAATCGGCTGATGATCGAGGTCTGGATGGTCTTGGGGCTGCGCATGACCTCGTGCAAGACACCGTCCACGCGGAAGCGGACCCGCAGGTCGTTCTCCTGCGGCTCGATGTGGATGTCCGATGCCCGATCGGCCACGGCCTTCTGGATGATGTAGTTGACCAGCTTGACGGCCGGGGCCTCGGACTCGACGTCGGTCAGCTTCGACAGCTCGTCGTCACCGACATCCTCGGTCCCGAGGAACATGTCGCCGTCGCTTTGCTCGGCGACTTTGTAGAACTCCTCGATGGCGACGATGATGTCGTCTTTGGTCGAGATGGCCGGCTTGATCTCGAAGCCGGTGATGATCCTCAGGTCGTCGAGGGCGAGCACGTTTTGGGGGTCAGCCATCGCCACGAGCAGCTGGGAGTCCGTGATCGCCACGGGCATGAGCGTGTAGCGCTGCGCGAGCTCCTTGGGAACCGCTGCGACGGCGGCCGGCTCGGGATGCCGCTCGGCGAAGTCGACGTACTCGATGCCGATCTGTTTCGCCATGACGGCGAGGATGGCGGCCTGGGTGGCGTAGCCGAGGTCGACCAGCACGCGACCGAGCGGGCTTCCCGTCGCGCGGTGGACCTCGAGCGCGTCGTTGAGCTGCTTGTCGGTGATGATGCCGGCCCGCATGAGGAGCTGGCCGAGGCGCTGACCTGCTTCTGCCACGTGAGGTTGTCCTTCGAGACAGCGAAGACGGGCGGTGCGCGACCTTGGAGCCGCGCCCTGCTCCTATTCTAGCGCGATGCGCGCATCGTGCGCAGCGAAGTCATCGGCGCGTTGCCTGCGATGTCTTGAGGTCCGCGAACAGCACGTCGGCGTACTTGCGGAACCGGTCGTAGGTCGGCGTTCCCGCCTTGACGCCGATCCGCGCGTCGCCGAACCACATCTCCACAGGGGCGACCATGACCACCTCGGGGACGTCAGGCGCGGAGCGTGCGGCGAGGCGACGGGGCGCGTCAGGCGTCGAACTCGGCACCGGCGGCGATGTGACCATCGCACCAGCTTCCTCGCCTGCCGACATGTGCACCCGGACGATGGGGCGCGGCTTTGCATTCACTATGGGCTCGATCACGGCCGGCTCCGGCTGGGGCTCGGGGCGGGCGGCAACGGTGACCGCAGGCCTGTCCGAGCGTGCGGGGGCCGGCTGAGCGAACTGCTCACGCATCGCCTCGGTCCAGAAGCCCTCTGTGTCCGGCTCTGGAGACGGCACGGGAACAGCAGCCGGTACGACGGGCACAGGCGCCGGGGCAGGTGCCTGCGGCACGACCACGTCGAGACGCGGCGCTTCGGGCAGGTCGGGCGCGGGTGCGGCGACCGGCGTCACCAGCACCTCCGGCGGCGAGACGATCGCCTCGTCAGGCAGTGCAGCAACCTGCGTCGCAGCCGCCGGCAAGTCGAACGCCGAGATCGCAGCGGGGGGTTCGACCGGAGGCGCCTCGACAACGGCTCGTGACATGTCAGGCGCCGGCGGGGTAACGGGTGGCTGGACGACGACCGGGACATCGACCGGGACGACGACCGGAACCACGACCGGCTCTGGTTCGGGTGCGTGTGCGGTTGCGGCCACCGGAACAGGCTCGGGCTCCGGAGCGGGCGCGGCAACAGGCTCGGGCGCGGGCGCGGTTACAGGCGCGGCCACAGGCTCGGGCGCGGGTGCAGGCGCCGGAGTGGAAACGGGCACGGGCTGCGGTACAGGGGCCTGCGCGGACGCAGGCGCAAGCTCGGGCTGCGATGCGGGCGCAGTCGCGGACTGCTCGGCAGACTGCGGGCCGCCGATCGCCGAGAACTCCACCGTGGGCAGCAGTGCGGCAAGCTCCTGCTCGAAGTCCTCTGCCTCGTCTGACATACCCGGCACCGACGCTTGATCGACGGGTGCTCCGGGCTGCCCCATGACCACCTCGGGAATGGACCGGACCCACTCGGCCGGGGGTGTGACGGACTCAGCCCTGGGTGCGGTGGCACCGGGCGCGACCTCCCATTCCTGGAACCGCTCCACTGCAAACGCGGGTTCAGGGATGTCAGGAACGGGCTGATACTCGGCGATGCGCTCCTCGAGCGATGCGCCCGGGAGCTCGGCCGCCGGCGCCGGTGACTCCGGCGGCATCCACTCACCGGTCTTCAGCGGCGTGAGCAACGCAGCACTGGGAGCATCCTCGGCGACGCGGACGTCGAGGCCCTCGAGGCTGGTGTCGAGCGGGCCCGTGGACCCGCTGATCCCCGTCCATTCGGGCATCTCAGGTGCGGTCCCGAAGCGCGCCTCGCGCCTGGCCCTACTCGCAGTGACGATGAAGATGATCAGCGCCACGACGAACAGGGCGAACGTCCCCGCAAGGATGATCACCCTGATGTCCATGGCGGCCTAGCCCATGCTTTCGAGGATCTCGTAGAGGAGCCCGAGCAAGACGGCCTTCACCGACTCCTTGTCGCGAGCGTCCACCGGCAGCAGCGGCACCTTGTCGGCGAGACCGAGGTCGGCGCGCATCTGACGGATGGTCTCGGTGTCATCGGCGTCGACCTTGTTGGCGGCGACGACGAAGGGAACGTCGGACATCTCCGTGAAGAAGCCGATCATCTCCTTGGCGTCGTTGTAGGTGTCCGGCTCGGTGGTATCCACCAGCAGCACGAAGCCGAGCATCCCCTCCGACAGCGTCTCCCACATGAACGAGAACCGGGCCTGCCCCGGCGTGCCGAACAGATAGAGCACCACGTCGTCGGAGACGGTGATGCGTCCGAAGTCCATGGCGACCGTGGTCTCGCCGCTCCCCTCCCCGGCGCCTTCGGAGATTTGGCGCTCCGTGGACAGGACGGTGATCTCGCTGACCGCCTTGATGAACGTGGTCTTGCCGGCGTTGAACGGACCGGTGACGACGACCTTGACTGACTGCATGTCCCCCTACCTCACAGGTTCTTGATGCCGTCGATGATCTTGAGCACGGTGCTCTTGTCCACGCGTGCGTCCCGATGCAGCACCCCGCTGCCTTCCTCAGGAATCGCCTTGACGCTCGCCTGCGGCCGTGCCGGCCCGCGCCGCTCCGCGCCGGTGAGCGCGGACAGCTCGTCGTTGAGCCCGCCCGAGAACCCGAGCTCGTCGTCGATCGAGATGTCGTCGAGGAACGCGTCTGTGGAGATGACGCCGGTACCGGCGGGCTGCGTGTCTTCGTCTTCGAGCAACGCGAGGTCGAACCCGGCCTCCACAGGAGACGGCGGTTCGACATCCTCGGCGTCGACGTCGAGCGACTCGAGCAGCGCCGAGAAGTCGGGCTCGGTGGGCTCGGGTGTGACGCTCATCGGCTCGGCGACGAGGTCCTCCGGCAGCTCCATCTCGGCGCTCAGAGCGGCGATGGCGTCCTCGGGAGCGACCTCCGGCTCGGAGACCTCCGGTTCGAGCGTGAGGTCGATGGCCGAGACGAGCTCCTCGGCCGCGGGCTCCTCCGGGGCGCCCATCGGCTCGAGCAAGTCGGCGGGAAGCTCACCGAGGCCGAGCGCCAGCAGGTCCCGCTCGAAGTCGGGCGGCCCTTCGGCCGCAACCTCGGGCTCCGGCACGAGCGTGGTCTCGTCAGGCGTCTCGACCAGCGGCTCTGCGACGATCTCCACCTCGCCGAGCTCGGCCTCGAGAGCCACAAGCTCAGGCGCATAGAACTCCTCGGGTTCGGCGACGGGCTCAGGCACGACATCCACGACGGGCTCAGGCGCCGAGACGGGCTCGACGCGCGGGATCTCGGCCATCTCCGGGAAGAGGTCCTCGACCGACGGCACGCCGACGATGAGGTCGTCCTCCTCGAGATGCTCGACGCCCATGAACGCGGGCTCCTCGGCCGGCACGTAAGGCTCCGGCGCGACGACGGGCTCGGGTGCCTCGACGGGTTTCTCGGCGGGCTTCTCGAGCACCGCGCCCATGAACTCCTCGAGGACCGCCTCGTCGGCGGCCGTGGGGGCAGCGCCGCCGATGAGGAACTCAGGCTCCTCTTCGGGCTCCGTGCGGGCGGCGCGTGCGGCTTCGATCGCCGCGGTCTCGGCTGCGAGGCGCACGGCTTCGGCCTCGGCCTTGGCCTGCTCCTCGGCCTGCGCCTTCTGGGCTGCGCGTCGGGCAGCGGCCTGCTCGGCGAGCTTGGCCTCGCGCGCCAGGGCTTCGGCCTTGGCCTTCTCCTCGGCCGCGCGCTTCTCGGCCATGATCTCTGCCAGACGGGCCTCGCGCTCCTCGCGCTCCGCCCGGTTCTTCTCTATCTCCTCGTCGGTCGCGAACTCGAGCAGCCCGGCCGAGAACAGTCCGTAGAGGACCCGTGCGACCTCGAAGTCGGTTCGGTTGGTGACCTGCGCAAGCTCAGCCACGGAGCGCGAACCGTCAACGAGCAGAAGCAGCTGCCACTCGGCCGGCTTGAGCGCGATCTCGAAGGTTCCTTCGCCGGGCGCGGTCGCCATCTTGAAGACCACGTCGGTCGACGGGATCTTCTTCTTGATGCGGGTCCATTCCTCAAGGCGGCGCGAACCCTCCATCACCACGTTCTCGATGGAGACGGCCAGCCCGATGTCCTCCTCGACAACCTCGGGCATCGCCTCGAAGTCGAAGTCGCCCTCGTCCCAGCGCATGAGGTCGAAGATCGTGTCCTGGATCTGATCGGAGACGAACTGCTCCAAGACGCGGTCGGTGATGTAGCCCTCATCGATGAGGATCTGGCCGATCCGACGTCCGTCCTCGGGCTCCTCGGAGCGGATCTCGATCGCGCGCTTGAGGGCCTGCGGGGTGATGCTTTGGGACTTGACGAGGCGCTCGCCGAGCGGGTCGCTGTGCCAGTTCGACGACGCGAAGAACACGTCGCCGTCGCGGAACCAGACGCTGCCCGCCGCGCCGTCAGCGCGCGCGATGCGCAGCACCCCCGTCTTCCGGCTGAAGGTGACCAGCTGGAAGACGTCAGGCAGGCTGAAATCCCTGAGATTTCCCCGCAGCGCCATCTACTGTCCCGAATCGAGTCGCATGTACGCCGCCGTCAGCCGAGGATCTCGGCGATGACGTCGGCAGCCGTGCGCATGTCGTACAAAACCAGTCCGAGCTTGGCATCCGTGTCGGCCAGACACGTGAGGACCGCGCGCTCCCCCGCCGCGATCAGCAACACGTAGCCATCCTCCCCTTCGATGAAGACCTGCGTCAGGCTCCCCTTGCCCAACTCCGCTGCAGCACGCTCACCAAGGCCGAGGATCGCCGCGGACATGGCTCCCACGCGGTCTTCCTGCATGCCTTGCGGCAGGGCCGACGCCATCGTGAAGCCGTCGAGCGAGACCAGGGCAGCGGCCTGGATCTCCTGCGAGTCTTCCATCAGCTGGTTGAGCGCGGCGGCGAGCCGATCCTCGCGGGTCGCCTGGCGCGCTGCGGCACGCGGCGCGGGTGCCGCGGGCGCCGGAGCGACCGGTGCGGCGACCGGCGCAGGCTGGGCCGGAACGGCGGCGACGGGCGGTTCGGGGGACGCCGCCTGTTGAGGCACGACGACTGCGGCGACGGGCGCCTCATCCTCGAACAGCTCGTCGTCCACGTCGCTCAGGAAGAAGTCCCCGAGTGTGTTGTCTGCCATGACTGGAGCACCTCCCATGGACGAAGCAGCACTCCCGTGTGGAGTGCGGGCGCACGCGAGCAAACCCACCTCGCGGCGGGTGCATTTCATACTCTCACGAAGGGGGGCGCGGCACAACAGACCTGCGGAGATGCGGCCGAGATGGGCCCGCGAACGGGGCCGGGACCTACACAACGACGCGCAGGATCTCCTCGATCGACGTCTGTCCCAGCGCCACTTTGGAGAACCCGTCGTCTCTCAGGGTGAGCATCCCCTCGGCGACCGCCGTGCGCATGAGCTCGTCCGCGGAGGCGTTCTCGACGGTGAGCCGCTCGAGCGTCTCAGACATCCGCATGACCTCGTGCACGCCCATCCGGCCCTTGTAGCCGATGTTGTTGCACTTCTTGCAGCCTTTGGCGCGGAACAGCTTGGGCGCGCGACCGGGCTCGAACGGGAATCCCACCCGCGTCAGCGCGGCCTCGTCCGGCGTGTACTGCTCCTTGCACTCGGAGCACAGCCGCCGCGCGAGCCTCTGCGCCAGCACGAGGGTCACCGCCGAGGCCGTCAGGAACGGCTCGATGCCCATCTCAGTGAGTCGGGTGATCGCCGAGGGGGCGTCGTTGGTGTGCAGCGTGGAGAGGACCAGGTGTCCAGTGAGCGCCGCCTCGACCGCGATTGTTCCGGTCTCGGCGTCACGGATCTCACCGATCATGACCTTGTCGGGGTCCTGCCTGAGGATCGAGCGCAGGGCCGCCGCGAAGGTCAGCCCGGCCTTCTCGTTCACGTGGACCTGCGACAGGCCGGGCAGCCGGTACTCGACCGGGTCCTCGACCGTGATGAGGTTGGCCTTCGGATCGTTGGTCTCGTTGATCGCGGCGTACAACGTGGTGGACTTACCCGAGCCGGTCGGTCCAGTGACGAGGATGGCGCCGTACGGCAGCGCCAGCGCCTCGAGTAGCAGCCGCATGTTCTGCTCGAGGAAGCCGAGGTCTTTGAGCGACATCATGATCGCGTCCTTGCGCAGGAGTCGCAGGACGGCAAGCTCGCCGTGGACGAGCGGCAGCGTGGCAACTCGGAAGTCGACGCTTTTGCCGTCCAAGACGACGCCGAAGCGCCCGTCTTGGGGGATCCGGCGCTCGGCGATGTCCATCTGGGACGTGATCTTGAGGCGGCTGATGAGCTGGCGGTGCACGGTACGGCTCGCGGTCATGATCTCGCGGCACACGCCGTCGACCCGGTACCGCACCCTGGTCTCGTGCTCGTAGGGCTCGATGTAGATGTCGCCGGCACCCTGACGGATGGCCTCGGTGACGATCTGGTTCATCAGCTGCGCGACCTTGGAGTTCTCGCCGATGTCCTCGTCGGAATCGCCCGACGAACCGATTGCGAGGTCGTCCTCCATCTCGCCGAGCATCTCATCGACGTTGGTCTGAGAGGTCGTGAACCGGTCGATCGCCTGCTTGAGGTCACCCTCCGCCGAGACGACCGGGCGGATCTCCCTGCGCGTGACGATGCGCAGGTCGTCGATGGCGAAGATGTTCGCTGGATCCGCCATCGCGACGATAAGGTCGTCGCCCTCGAGCTTGATGGGCAGGATCGTGTACTTGCGCATCAGATCCGAGCCGATCATGGTCGCCGCGGTCGGATCGAGGTCGTAGGCAGCGATGTCGACGTAGGGAAGGCCCATCTGTTCCGCAACAGCTTGGGCGACCTTGAGCTCGGTCGTGAACCCCATCTCCTCGAGCACGACCGGCAACGAGCGCCCCTCGGCGCCTTGCAGCGCGGTGGCCAGCTGCTCGTCGGTGATCAGCCCCGATCGGACGAGCATCTTGCCGAGTCGCTGTGTGGTCGCCGAAGACACCGTCACCGCCCGTCCTGCTCATGCGCCGTCAGTTGCGCCTCGGCCGCTGCGCGCATCGTGGCCCGCGAGGCCCTCACCTGCTTGCTCTCGTTCCAGATGTCGACCGCGGTGGCGCCTTGTGCAACGAGCATTCCGAGTCCGTCGAGCGCGAGCGCGCCTTGGGCCCGGGCTCCGCTGACCAGCGCGGTAGTCCGCCCGTAGATCATGTCGTAGACGACCTGGCCCGGCCCGACCCACTGAACCGGAATCGGGCTGTCGTCGTCCGGACGCATACCCACGGGCGTGGCGTTGACGAGGAGGTCGGCAGCGCGGACGGTCTCCTCGGCGGCCATCGCCGAGACCGCCTGGACCCGCACGGCGTTCATGTGCGGACGCACGCGGTCGAGCAGCTCCTCCGCACCATCGATGTTGCGGTTGACGATCGTGATCGACGCGGCCTGCGCGAGCATGAGTCCTACCAGCGCCGCGCCCGCGGCCCCACCTGCTCCGCAGATGACGACGTCTTTGCCGGCCGGCTCGAACCCTGCCTCGTCCTTGAGCGCCTCGAGCAGGCCGCGGCCGTCGGTGTTGTAGCCGACGAGCCGCCCATCGACGCAGTGGACGGTGTTCACCGCGCCAGCCATGCTCGCCGCCATCGCCACTTCGTCGCACAACTCGAGCATGGCCTGCTTGAACGGCATGGTGACGTTGAAGCCCATGAACGGCAGGGATTGGATCGCGGCGACCACGCGCCGCAGTCCGATCTCATCTTTGACGTGCAGCGGGACGTACACCCAGTCCAGCCCCAGCTCCTCATAGACCGCGTTGTGCATCGCGGGCGAGAGGGAGTGTGCCAGTGGGTGTCCGATGACACCGGCGAGCCGGGTCGTGCCGCTGATGGGCTGCATCGAGTGTGTCCTTATGCGTGGGCGCGGACGTCGAAGATCCCTACCCCACGCAGTCTAGGACAGCGGGCTGCGTCCCGCCAGAACCATGCGCTCGAGACGCCTGAGCAACAGCGTGTGCGGCAGGTCCGTCTCCGACAGCGGCTCGACCAGGACGGTCCGCATGCCGAGCAGTTTGCCGCCGAGCACATCGGTGAACACCTGATCGCCGATGACGACGGCTTTGCGCCGGCTCGACCCCGCCTTGCCCAGCGCCCGCAGGAATGCGAACGGGAGCGGCTTGACCGCCTTGGCGACGAGCATGAAACCGAGCTCGTCGGCGATCTCCTTGACGCGCGCGTGCCAGTTGTTCGAGACCAGACAGACCTTGAACCCCGAGTCGTGCAACCCGCTCGCCCAGGCTCGCAGGTCTTCGGGGATCTCGTTGGTGTCACGCGGGAGCAGCGTGTTGTCCAGGTCGACGAGCAGGGTGTCGTACCCGCCTCGAGACAGCTCCTCGAGGTCCAAAGTGTGAACCGATGTGAGATACAGGTCGGGCATCAGCATGGGCTAGTGATCCTGCTCCCCGTCGCCGTCATGGTCGTGGTCTCCCTCGCCGATCCCGTCGGCCTGCATGCGCTCCATGATCGCCTCGAGGTCGGCTGCCACGCCTTCCTGCCCGGCGGCCCGGTAGATGTCCCGGAACACAGCATAGCCCTCGAACCGGTCTTCGTTGTCGCTCCAGACGGTCTCAGGCGTCAACGCAGAGTTGGCCAGCTCGAGCGCGTCGGGCAGGTTCTTCTGCGCGTCCTGCAGAAAGAGCAGCTGCGCGAGGTTGGCCTTGAGCAGGCCTGAGCGCGGATTGGCCTCGAGCCCGCGCCGCGCGACGTCGATCCCCTGGGCCTCGCCGATGCGCCGGTAGATGAACCACGACGACAGGAAGTAGGCACGCTCGAACTGCGGATCGAGGGCCTGGACGAGCGCGAGCGTCGGGATGATGTAGTCCTGCTCGGTGAGCGGTATGCCCTCGTAGTAGCCGTGGAACTGGGGTTCGAGCCGGTTCCACAGCACGGCCGCCGCGAAGCGCCGCAGGCCACCCAGGTAGGCGAACCCGGCTCGCCCGACGCCCTCGGCGGTACCGGCAGCACCCGTCGCAGTCGCCGGCGGCGCAGTGAGCGCCCCAAGGGCCTGGGAGACCAGCAGTACGGCGACGAGCACCGCGACCACGGTCAGCGTTCGGCGACGATCCCATGCCACGGGGATCACAGGTCCCTTCGGCCGAACAGCGCCGAAGCGCCGAGCAGCAGCAGACCCGACCAGCCGACAAAAACGCCGAGCATCGCGGCGGCGTAGGCGATCCCGTAGCCGGACCCGTGCGCCACGGCGTTGATGACGTTGAAGACTTCGAGGCTGGGGACGAACGCGAGCGGTGCCACACCCTCGGCGCTTCGGCCCAGGGTTGAAAGGCTGTGGCCGGCGAACGCCAGCGTGAGCGCACCGACGATCGAGGTCACGGCACCGAAGCGGGTCGACAGGGTCACAGCCCCAGCCGTGATGACCCCGGTCTCGAGCCACACCGCGAACGATGCTGCGAACAGGCGCGGCATCGCCTGCTGGTAGACCGCAAGCCCGACGCCGATCGCCACCGCGGTGAACGCCAGGAGCACCACGCCGACAACGGCGAGGATGCCCAGCCAGGTGCCCAGGACGTACTGCCAGCGGCTCACGGGTCGCGCGACGATGGTGAAGACCGTACGACGGTCCACCTCGGCCGGGATACGAGTCGCCGCGAGCGACAGTCCGACCACGAGCGCTGCGACGTACATGAGCGCGATCGAGACCTCTCTGAACACCGCGGACACGACGCCGACGCCGTAGTCGGGCAGGCCCGGGATCGCGAAGGACAGCAGGGCGGCGAAGACGAGAACGATCCACACGACCTTGCGCCGGATCGCGTCGCGCATGACCGCCTCGGCGATGGTGATCACGGCCCTCATCGCTCGCCCCCTTCCGGCGCGGTGGGACTCGCATCGAGCATCGCTGCGAAGTAGTCCTCGAGACTCTCGCGCTTCGGCTCGATGGAGACGATCGAGAACCCGCCGTCGTCGAGCGCGTCGACAACTCGGCGGACGTGCGTATCGGCGACCGAGAATACCCAGATCCCGCCGCTTGCCGCGGTATCGGAGACGAGCGACTCGACGGCGGCCGGCAGCGCGCCTTGGCCGCGCGCCTTGACCGACGTCTGTCCGGCCACGTTGAGCAGGTCGTCGATGTGCCCGCGAGCCGCCACGCGGCCTCGATTGAGGATGGTGACCTCGTCGCACACCGCCTCGACCTCGGAAAGCTGATGCGAAGACAGGAGCACCGTCACGCCCGCCGAGCGCAGCTCGAGCATCAGGTTGCGCACGTCGCGCTGACCGACGGGGTCGAGCCCGGAGGCCGGCTCGTCAAGCACCACGATCCGCGGCTCACCGAGTAGGGCCTGCGCCAGGCCGAACCGCTGGAGCATGCCACGCGAGAACTTCGACAGCGTGGTCGCTCCCCGGCCGTGCAGTCCCACCGTCGCGAGCAGGTCCGGTGCGGCCGAGCGGATCTCGGCGGTGTCGAGCCCCGCGAGTCTGCCGTACATGACGAGCGCCTCGTCGGCGGTGAGCTGCGGCGGGAAGTAGGGCTGCTCGGGGAGGAAGCCGAGGCCCTTGCGTGCGACCGGCTTGGAGGCATCGACGCCCTCGATCTCGAACCGCCCGCCGCTGGGCTTCACCAGGCCGAGCAACATCTTGAGTGTCGTGGTCTTGCCGGCGCCGTTGGGGCCGAGCAGACCATGGATGGCACCCGAGGACACCTTCAGCGAGACGTCCACGACCGCATCGGCGCTGCCGCCGCCGCGCGCACGATAGGACTTCGCGGCGTGATCGATGAGGATCGCGTACGACGAGACCGGAGCGGTCGTCACTTGCCGAACACCTCCTTGGACTTACGCTTGGCTCTGAGGAAGTCGTCCTGGTTGGTTGCGAACGTGTGTGACCCGTCCTTACCCGTAAGGACGTAGTAGATGTAGTCGGTCTTGGCAGGAGCGACGGCCGCCTTCAAGGACGCGAGACCCGGGTTGGCGATCGGCCCGGGCGGCAGGCCCTTGTTGCGGTAGGTGTTGTACGGGCTGTCGATGCGCAGGTGGCTGTTCTTGAGCCTCAACCGGTTCCCGGGCAGCACGTACTCGATCGTGGCGTCGATCTCGAGCCGCATGTCGCGCTTGAGACGGTTGTAGATCACCGAGGAGACGAGCGGGCGCTCCTTGGCGACCTTGGTCTCACGCTCGATCATGGAAGCGAGCGTGACGATCTCGGGGATGCTGAGCCCGCGGGCCTTGCCGGCCTCGACATCGACTTGCTCGAACTCCTTGTCGAACTGCGACAGCATCATCTCGATCACGTCTTCGGCGGTCGCACCCTCCTTGACCCGGTAGGTCTTGGGGAACAGGTAGCCCTCAAGCGAGCCCTCGAAGGCGCCTTCGACGTTGGGATGCGAATCGGCGAACTGCTCGGCGCCGCCCTTGGCAAGCGCGAGGAACTCATCGGCGGGGATTCCAATGACCTTCTCAACACGCGCCGCGACCTGATCGACGGTGAACCCTTCCGGGATGGTGATCGAGACGTAGCTGATCGGGGGTCCGGCTTGCAGTTTCTCGATCACGAGGTCGTAGGGCATGCCGGTCGCCAGGTCGTAGACGCCTGCGCGCAGCGTGCCGTCGGCGTCCGCCAGACGGGATTCGAGCCTGAACCGGTTCGCGTTGCCGATCACTCCAGCGGCGGCAAGCGTCTCGGCGATCTGCTTGGTCGATGCGCCCGACGCGATCTCGACCTGGACGGGCTCGCCGGGCGCGGCATCGCCTGACGCACCGAACACGAGCCACCAGCCGATGCCGGCGGCGATCACACCAACCAGAAGCAGGTAGGCGATCACCACTCCAGCCGTGCGCAGCCATGAACCGCGTCGCCGCGGAGACGATCCCACCATGCTTGGCTACTCCTCTTCGGGACTGTGGGCCCCGTGCGAATCCAGATACGACTGCAAGAACACAGCGGCCGCGACCTTGTCGACCTCACCACGCCTGTCACGCTCCGACAGGCCCGCCGCAGCCATCACCCGTTCGGCCTCGACAGACGACAGACGCTCGTCGGCGAACTCCATCTCGAGTGGCAAGAACTGCGCCAAACGCGAGGCCGCGCGGCGCACGCGAGCGGCCTGCGGCCCCTCGGTCCCATCCATGCTCAGCGGCAGGCCGATCACGAGCCGCTCGACCTCGTAGTCTTCGATCAGTCGGCGCAGCTCAGTGCAGTCGCCGAGCGTCTTCTTTGCATCCAGCACGATCAGCGGGGAGGCCACCTTGCCGGCTGCATCCGACACGGCGACACCGATGCGCTTCTCCCCTATGTCGAGGGCGATGATGCGCACCAGCCGTCGGGCCTATCCGCCCAGCGACGCTTTGGCGGACGCCAGCGCCTCGCCGATGCGGGACGCGTCCTCGCCGCCGCCCTGAGCCATCTGCGGCTTGCCGCCTCCCCTGCCGCCGAGCATCTCGGCGGTGGTCCGGACGAGGTTGCCGGCGTGGAAGCCCTTGGACACGGCATCGTCGGTACCTGCGGCCATGAAGATCGGCTTCTTGGTGTCGACGTCGAGTCCGATGACGAGCACGGCCTCGACTCCGCGACCGCGCAAGATGTCCCAGATCCCGCGCAAGCCACCCGGACGGACCGGGGTCGGCAGCTCGGCGACCACGGTGCGGTAGCCGGGCGCGTCGAACGAGGCCGACAGGATCTTGTTGATCGCGTCGTCTGCGACGGCATCGCGCAGCCGCTCGGCACCGCTTTCGAGCTCCTTGGCGCGCTTGACCAGCGCGGCGGTGCGCTCGGCGACGTCGCGGGTCGGTACCTTCAGCACGGCCGCCGCCTCTGCGAGCTCGCTTTCCTCGGTGCGCACCAGCTCGTAGGCGTCGAAACTCGTGACGGCCTCGATGCGGCGCAGGTTCGCCCCGACGCTCGACTCCGAGACGATCTTGACGAACCCGATCTCGCTCGTCGCCGAGATGTGCGTGCCTCCGCACAGCTCGCGACTGAAGTTGCCCACCTCCAGCACACGCACGAAGTCGGCGTACTTCTCGCCGAACAGCGCGGTCACGCCCGCCTCGCGCGCTGAGGCAAGCGAGGTCTCATAGGCCCTGACCTGGTGGTTCTCGAAGACCTTCGCGTTGACGAGTCGCTCGATCTTGTCGAGCTGCTCGCCGGACAGCCCCTCGAAGTGAGTGAAATCGAAGCGCAGGCGATCGGGTGCGACCATCGAGCCGGCCTGCGTGGCGTGCTCGCCCAAGACGAGTCGAAGCGCCCAGTGAAGCAGGTGCGTGGCGGTGTGGTTGCGCCGGATGCGCTCGCGACGCATCACGTCGATTGCGGCGTGCACGGCCTCGCCTTGTGCGAGCGTGCCCTCCTCGAGACGACCGTGATGCACGACGATACCGGCCTCGGGGATCTTGGTGTCGCTCACCACGAAGCGAGCCCCTGACGCGGCGGTGATGACACCCTCGTCGCCCACCTGGCCACCCTGCTCACCGTAGAACGGCGTGCTCTGGAGCACCAGCTCGGCCGTGGAACCCGCTGCGAGGGAATCGACCCGCTGGCCGTCGACCAGGATGGCGACGACCTCGGTATCGGCCTCGTCGCGGCCGTAGCCGACGAACTCGGTGCGCACACCCTCGGCGGTCAGCTCGGCGAACGCGCCGCCGTACTGGTTCCATGACTCGTCCTTCACGTGGCTGCGCGCGCGCTCGCGCTGTGCCTCCATCTGCTCGGTGAAAGTCTTCTCGTCGACACCCACGCCCTTCTCGGCGGCGATCTCGGCGGTCAGCTCGAACGGGAACCCGTAGGTGTCGTGGAGCGTGAAGGCGACGCGCCCGTCAAGCGTGTCGGTCGCCCCCATCGCGGCGAGCTCGGCCTCAAGGAAGCTCAGGCCGGTACGCAGCGTGGCTCCGAAGCGCTCCTCCTCGGCGGCGACGATGCCGTCGATGAGGTCCTTGTGCGAGACGATCTCCGGGTAGGCCTCGCCCATAAGCTCGATCACGCGGTCGACGAGCCGGTTGAAGAATGCGTCCTCGACACCGAGCAGACGGCCGTGGCGGACCGCGCGGCGCAGCAGGCGGCGCAGCACGTAGCCGCGACCCTCGTTCGAGGGCAGGATGCCGTCAGCGATCATGAACGTGACCGCACGCGCGTGGTCGGCGAGGATGCGCAGGCTCGTGTCCTTGCGATCGCCCGAACCGTAGGCAACGCCGGTGATGTCCTCGGCGTCGGCCATGAGCGTGCGCAGGATGTCGGTCTCGAAGTTGGAGTGCACGCCCTGCAGGATCGCGGCGATGCGCTCGAGGCCCATGCCGGTGTCGATGTTCTGCTTCGGCAGCGGGGTGAGCGTGCCGTCCTCGGCGCGGTCGTACTGCATGAAGACGAGATTCCAGTACTCGAGGAACCGGTCACAGTCGCAGCCGGGCGCACAGTCGGCGCTTCCGCAGCCGACCTCGGGGCCCTGGTCGTAGTACAGCTCGGAGCACGGTCCGCACGGGCCGGTCGGACCCGCGGACCAGAAGTTGTCCTTGGCTCCCATGCGCACGATACGCTCGGCAGGCACGCCGACCTCGTTGGCCCAGATAGCCTCGGCCTCGTCGTCGTCCTCGTAGATCGAGTACCAGATGCGGTCGGGGTCGAGCCCGAGCACATCGACCGAGTACTCCTGCGCCCAGGCACACGCCTCGGACTTGAAGTAGTCGCCGAAGCTGAAGTTGCCGAGCATCTCGAAGAAGCTGTGGTGCCGGCCGGTCGTGCCGATGATGTCGATGTCGGTCGTGCGCACGCACTTCTGAACAGTGGTGGCACGGGTGAAGCCGAGGTCCTTCACGCCCAGGAAGACCGGCTTGAACTGGACCATGCCGGCAGTGGTGAGCAGCAGCGACGGGTCGTCGGGGATCAGCGACGAGGACGGGCGCCTCGTGCATCCCTTGCTCTCGAAGAAGGACAGGAAGCTCTCGCGGATCTCGGCGGAGTTCACGTGCTTGCTCCTTGCTCGTGTCCGCACCGCACCCGTGTGCGATGCGCCATCATCCCCGCTCGGCCGGCTCCTCCGACCCTGCGGGCTCGTCGCAGACCTCCTCGTCGTCATCGCACGATGGAGTCCTGAACAAAGCGCCGTCCTCGGTCGCCAGTTGGCGTTGAGTCCGGCGCTCGTAGTAGTAGACGAACAGGCCCTTGGCGGTGGCGGCAACGGGGATTGCGAGGATCATGCCCCAGAACCCGAACAGACTACCGCCCACGAGCAGCGAGAATACCACGAGCGTCGGATGAAGGTCGACCGACTCAGACATCACGCGCGGCGTCACCAATAGGTCGGCGACCTGCTGTGCGGCGATGACCACGACGACGGCCAGCAGCGCCTTGACCGGACCTGCGATGAACAGTGCGACGGCAGCCGCGATGAGCCCGGAGACGAGCGGGCCGATGTACGGGATGTAGTTGAGCACGAAGGTGATGATGCCGAGCACGAGAGCATACGGCACACCGAGCACTGCAAGCCCCACGCCCGCGAGCGCACCCGTCACGAACGACACGATGGTCTGGCCCTTGAGGTAGCCGCCGACGACGTGCGTCGTCGTCTCGAGCAGGTTCTCCAGGTCCTCCTCGTAGCGCTCCCCGACGAGCGCTCGCAGCTCCTGCCGGATCTTGGGCAGGTCCTTGAGCGTCCAGAACGCGATCACTGCACCGAGGAACAGGTCGAAGAAGATGGTCGCGATCGAGCCACCCGCGCTCAGGATGCCGCGCGCGAGCACGTCACCGGTCCGAACGAACACCGCCGTCAACGAGCCGAGGACAGCCAGCGCAGTCGTGCGCAGCCACTGCGGGACGACCAACTCAGAGTAGCGCGCCTGAAGCTCGCGGACCGCCTCCTCCGCCTGATCGAAGTAGCCGGGCACCGCTGAGACGAACTGCAGGACCTGCCGGGCCAGCGCCGGGACGAGGAACACCCCGATCAGGGAGATGACGAGTGCGGCGGCCGCGAAGCAGATGATCACCGCAAGTGGACGGCGCACCCCTCCGACCACCAGCCGGTTGACCGGACCCTGCAGCAAGAAGACGAAGAGGAACGCTACAACGAACGGAGCAAGGGCGCCCGCGATCCGGCCGATGCCCAGCGCTGCGGCGTACGCCACCGCGCCGATGCCGATGATGGCCCACACCGCGTAGGCGGTGGTCCGCCACATGGTCAGCCGGTGTTGCGGGGCTTCCATCCGGGTCTAGTCCCTGACGATGTTCTCTCGGAGGATCTTGAGCGTCCGTCGCAGCAGTCGCGAGACCTGCATCTGGGAGATGTCGAGCTCGCGCGCGATCTCGGTCTGAGTGAGCCCCTCGAAGAAGCGCAGGTAGAGCACCCGCTGCTCCTGCGGCGTCAGCTGCTTGAAGGCGACCTGGAGGGTCGTCCGATCCTCGATCCCCGCCATCAGCGCATCGTCCTTGCCGATGTACTCGAGGATCGAGAAGGAGTCTGAGCCGTCTCCGCCGCGGTCGCTTTCCAAGGAGACGAAGTTGTACGCCTCGCTCGTCTCCATCGCCTCAAGTACCTCGTCGGAGGTCACGCCGAGGTACTCAGCGATCTCGGGGATCGACGGGGAGCGCTGCAACTTCTGCGTCAGCGCGTCGACGGCCTGGTTGACCTTGAAGGACAGCTCCTGCAGACGACGGGGCACCTTGATGGCCCAGCCCTTGTCGCGGAAGTAACGCTTGAGTTCGCCCACGATGGTTGGAGTAGCGTACGTGGTGAACTCGACCTGCCGCTCGATGTCGAACCGGTCGATCGCCTTGATGAGGCCGATCGTGCCCACCTGCACCAGGTCGTCGATGGGCTCGCCGCGGTTGCGGAACCGGCTGGCAAGGTACTTCACGAGATTGAGATACATCGTGATCAGCTCGTCGCGCGCCGCCTCGTCACCTTCGAGTCGATAGCGGCGGAACAGCTCCCGGGTGTAGGCTTTGTCCCAGGTCAGCTTGCGCGTCGGCTTCTCGCGTCGACGGCTAGTCGGCATCGATGCTCCCCGCCCGCTTAGTGACCGTCAAAGACGCGTTGCCGTGCTCGTCACTGGTGAGCTCGTAGCTGTCCGAGACGGAGTGGAGGATGAACGTCGCGTACGACGTGCGCGCCTCCATGTCCTCGTCGGCGGGGTCGAAGTCCGTGCCCAGCCCCACGGCGAGCGTGAAGGCATCACCGTCGACAAGGAACTCGAAGGTGAGCTGCCCCGAATCCGGTGCCGTCTCGACGGCGTAGACGAACGCCTCCTCGGCGGCCATACGCACGTCCTCTACATCGTCGTAGCCCATGCCCATGCGGCTTACAAGCGATGCAGCGGTGAGTCGCACGGTCTTGGCGTACTCTCCGCGCGCGGGCACCGTCAGCGTGATCCGATCCTGGTTCATCGATCCTCCGTCGTGGCATCAGTAGCGACTTGTGTCGCCGTACCGTCTGTCGTGGGGCTCTCCGGTTGCTCGCGCTCAGCCCGATGCTCGGCTGCGCGCTCCTGACGACGCCGCGACCATCCGCGCACGCGCGCCGTGATGTCCTCGACGATGCGCTCCGGAGCGTTCGCGATGCCCGAGACCGTCTCGCTGGTCTGCGCCATGCGCTCCGACACGATCTCGAACCGCGACACGATCAAGTCGATGCGCAGAAGCTCGGCGTTCACGGCGTCGACCGTGACATCGACCTTGTCGAGCAGTGGCACGAGGCGCTGGCGCGACTCGTCGCTGAGCGCCCGCATCGAACGGGACGTCGCGACCAGGTCCACAAGGGCCCATATCGCGGTCGCGCACAGTGCGCTGGCGGCGATGAGCAGCACGATCAACAGCACGGACGCCAGGTCCACTCCACGCCTCTCTCATCGACGTCGACCAGTCGGATTCTACCAAAACCCGAGGTTGTACGGGCTCATCGGATCGCACATCGAAGGCGTGGCACCCGTCAGCCCTCGTCGCCCTCCGGAGCCGATCCGGCGCTGCGCGCGGCCTCCCATCCCCTATCGGTCGGCACGAAGAACCGCTTCCCGACCAGGTGGTCCGGCAGGTACTGCTGGTCGACGACGCCACCAGGATGGTCGTGTGGATACAGGTAGCGGCCGTAGTCCTCGGAACCCGGCCGGTGTCGATCCCTCAGGTGCGAAGGCACCTGGCCCGCCCGTCCGGTCCGGACCTCAGCGAGCGCCGAGTCGATCGCGAGATACGACGCGTTGCTCTTGGGCGCCAGCGCCATGTAGATCGCAGCCTGCGAGAGGTTGATGCGGCACTCGGGCCACCCGATGGACTCGGCAGCCTTGAACGCGGCCGCGGCGACGAGCAGCGCCTGGGGATCCGCGTTACCGACGTCTTCGGATGCGAAGATCATGATCCGGCGTGCGATGAACTTGGGGTCCTCGCCGCCGTGGACCATCCGTGCGAGCCAGTAGACGGCCGCGTCGGGATCGCTGCCCCGCATCGACTTGATGAACGCGCTGATCACGTCGTAGTGGACGTCGCCGGCCTTGTCGTAGGGCAGCACGCGCGACGGCGAGGCCTCCTCGACCCCCTTCAGCGTGATGGTCGGGGGCGCCCCACCCTGAGTCCGTGCCCGCTCAGCGGCCAGCTCGAGTGTCGTCAGCGCGACGCGCGCGTCACCGCCCGCGAGCAGCACGATCGCGTCGGCAGCGTCCTGTTGCAGCGCGAAGGCGCCCCCGAGCCCTCGCTCGTCGGCGAGTGCGCGCATAACAAGCGTGCGCACGTCGGTGTCAGACAGATGCTCGAGCTCTATGACGCGCGACCGGCTCACGAGCGGCGGGTTCACCTCGAAGTACGGGTTCTCCGTGGTCGCACCGATGAGCACGACGGTGCCGTCTTCGACCGCGTGGAGCAGCGCGTCTTGCTGCGACTTGCTGAACCGGTGAATCTCGTCGACGAACAGGATGGTCCGCTGCCCTGACAGGCCGAGACGATCGGACGCTTGCTCAATGGCGGCCCGCAGCTGGGCGACGCCGGACGTCACCGCCGAGACCTCGACGAAGGCGGCCTGCGTGGTGGCAGCGACGACTCGCGCGAGGCTCGTCTTGCCCGTCCCAGCGGGGCCGTACAGGATCAACGATGAGAGCGTGTCTGACTCGATCGCGCTGCGCAGCCACGTGCCGGGCCCGATCGCCCGCTCTTGGCCGACGTAGTCATCGAGCGACTCGGGGCGCATCCGCACGGCCAGCGGCGCGACGGCGCGCCTCGCCTCACGTGCGCCTTCATCGAACAGTGAGTCCACTTGAGACGGCCGCGTCGCAGGGGACTACTGGCGAACCGCGCGCTGGACCTGCCGCTCGATGAGGTCACGGTCGAGCGGGCCGCGCGACTTGAAGATCACGTAGCCCTGGTCGTCGACGATGACGATGTAGGGCAGGAACGTCACGCCGAGCTCCTTGGCCAGACCCACCGCCTGCTTCGCGGCGTCACTGTCGGCCATGTCGTCGTCGACGACAGGCACGCCGGAGGCGTTGATCGAGGTGTACTTGCCCATGTCGTACGAGACGAGGTCGATCAGACCGCGGTTCTCCTCGACGACCACATCGATCTCTTCCTCGACGTCGTCGGTGGTCTGCTGCTGCGGGTCGTAGAACAGGATCAGCATCGGTTGCCCGGACTCGATCCGGCCGGCCACATCCTTGGGCACGAACTCCCCCTGCGGAAACGGCTCGAACACAGCGGGCTCCGTAACCGAGCGGTCCGCGAGGGGATCCTGTACCGCCTCGCCGCTCGCGGCCGGTGCCGCGGGGGCCGCCGGAGCCGCGGCGTCGGCCGGTGCGGCGGCCTCTTCGCCACCACCACCGCCTCCGCAGCCGGTGACCGACAGCGCCAGGAATGCCACGAGGAGTGCTACGACTAGTCTGCGCATACTGCTTCCTCCTGCTGCTGTACTGTTACGCCCCGCCTTGCCGCGGCCCGACCGGGTGAACCTGCCTCAGCAGGTGGGTGCCCGCACCGTGACATCCAGCTTCCCCGGCCGAGGCCGGGGATACCTGTCCGCCCCGAAATGTGAGGCTCCCGATCGAGAAGTGTTGGTTCGACCGTAATGTGCCGAGCCGCGTACAAGGCGAAGCCTGTGTCAGAGTGTACCGCTGCACCGCCCGCCGCAACAACCGCGCATGTGACGACGGGCACGCGGACTCAACCGCTTCCCCGACGCCTCCCGACGGTCCCTAGTCGGTCCTCAGGTGCACGTCCTTGAGCTGGCGTGCCGACACGACGTCGGGAGCGGCGGTCATCGGGTCGCCACCGGAGCTGGTCTTGGGGAACGCGATGACCTCGCGGATCGAGTGCGCACCGCACAACAGCATGACGAGCCGGTCGAGACCCAGCGCGATGCCGCCGTGAGGCGGTGCGCCGAACGCCAGCCCGTCGAGCAGGTAGCCGAACTGGGCCTGTGCCTCCTCCTCGCTCAGACCGAGCAGCGCAAGCACCTTCATCTGCAGGTCGCGGTCGTGCATACGCAGCGTGCCGCCACCGATCTCGAACCCGTTCATGACGAGGTCGTAGGCGTAGCTCAGCACCGCGCCGGGGTCGGAATCGATGAGCTCCACGTGCTCGTCGAACGGGCGCGTGAACGGGTGGTGATTCGCCGCCCAGCGCTCCTCCTCGGCGTCGTACTTGAACATCGGGAAGTCGACGACCCACAGTACGTCGAAGCCGGTGCGCGCCACCTCGAGCTCGTCGGCAAGACGAAGGCGGAGCACGCCGAGGACCTCGTTGGCCAGGGCGCGCGCGTCGGCGACCATGCACACGAGGTCGCCCGGCTCGACGCCGGCGGTCTCGCGCAACGCGGCCATCTCGGACTCGGTGAAGAACTTGGCGACGGGGCTCTTGACCTCGCCGTCGGAGGTGAACGCCACCCAGGCCAGGCCCTTGGCGCCGGAGTCGATGGCGAGCTGGTTCAAGGCGTCGATCCGGCCGCGGCTGAAGTCGCCCGCGCCCTTGGCGTTGATCGCCTTGATCGCTCCCCCGCTGCCGAGCGCCGACGAGAAGACCTTGAACTCGGAGGCCGAGAAGACCTCCGACACGTCCACGAGCTCGAGACCGAAACGGGTGTCGGGGCGGTCTGAGCCGAAGCGCTCCATGGCCTCGGTCCACGTCATGTGCGGAAGCGGCGTGGGCAGGTCGTGGCCGGCCTCGTGCATCACCTCACGCATGACGTCTTCCATCATCGTGAGCACGTCCTCCTGCTCGACGAAGCTCATCTCGATGTCGACCTGCGTGAACTCGGGCTGCCGGTCGGCGCGCAGGTCCTCGTCGCGGAAGCACCGGGCGATCTGGTAGTAGCGCTCGATGCCGGCGACCATGAGCAGCTGCTTGTAGAGCTGCGGCGACTGCGGCAGGGCGTAGAACTTGCCGGGGTTCAGGCGGCTGGGGACGATGAAGTCGCGAGCGCCCTCGGGGGTGGAGCGTCCCAGGATGGGGGTCTCGACCTCCATGAACCCGCGGTGCTCGAGCGCCTTGCGGAAGCGCTGGGTCACCCGGTCGCGGAGCTGCAGCGCCGCGAAGACCTCGGGGCGGCGGATGTCGAGGTAGCGCCACTTCATGCGCGTGAGCTCGTCGGTGTCGATACCCGCCTCGATCTCGAACGGCGGGGTCTCAGCGCGGTTCAGGACCGTGGCTGTCGTGATGACGACCTCGATCTGGCCCGTGGGCATGTTGGGGTTCTCGGTCCCCTCGGGGCGCTTGCGAACCGTGCCCTCGAGCAGCACGACCCACTCGGGGCGGACCTGCTCGGCAGTGACGAACGCGGCGCCCGACGCATCGGGGTCGAACACGCACTGCACGATGCCGGAGCGATCGCGCAGGTCCAGAAAGATCAGGCCGCCGTGGTCGCGGCGCTTGCCTACCCACCCCGCGAGCTTTACCTGCTCACCGACCGCAGAAGCGTCCAGCTGGCCGGCGGTGTGTGAACGCATTGAGTATCGTGCATCGAGCATGGTTGACCCTCAGCCTTTCGGTCGGATGCGCCATCGTGGGCGCGGTTGCGTGCGGTGATGTCAGTCGGTGCCCAGTGCGGCGATCACGTGCGCTCCAAGGTCGCCGAGATCGACGCGCGTCTCTTGCTTCGTTCCCATGTCGCGGACGGTGACCTGTCCGGCGGCCAGCTCGTCGGGGCCCACGACCACCACGAGGCGCGCGCCGAGGCGGTCCGCCTGCTTGAACTGGCTCTTGAGCGAGCGTGCCTGGTGGTCCATCTCGGCCGCCACGCCGGCCGCCCTGAGCGCCGAGGCGATGCCGAAGACCTCCTCGGCCGAGCATCCCTCGACGCGTGCGACGTAGGCCTCGGCCAGCGGCGGAGCCGGGATCGTCGCGTCCACGGCCTGCAGCGCCAGAAGCGTGCGCTCGAAGCCGAGCGCGAAGCCCAGACCCGGCGTCGGCTTGCCGCCGTAGGTCTCCATCAGGCGGTCGTAGCGCCCGCCGCCGCCGATGGCGTTCTGGCTGCCGAGGCCGACATCGACCTGCACCTCGAAGACGGTCCGGGTGTAGTAGTCGAGCCCACGCACGAGCTTGGGCTCCTCGATGTAGGTGATGCCCAGCGCGTCAAGCAGCGCTTTGACCTGGCCGTAGTGCTCGGCGCACTCGTCGCACAGCTCGTCTCGCAGCAGCGGTGCGGAGCCCATCACCTGCGCGCAGCCGGGGTTCTTGCAGTCGAACGCGCGAAGCGGGTTGGTGTCCGCACGCCGGTTGCACTCCTCGCACAGCTCGGCCGAGTGCTCACGGATGTAGTCGGCCACGGTGGCCCGGTACGCTGGACGGCACGCTTCGTCACCCATCGAGTTGAGCAGCAGGCGCATGTTGTCGCGCGGAACACCGACCGCCGAGAAGAACTCCATGAGCATCGCGATGACCTCGGCGTCGACGCTGGGCTCGGGCATCCCGAGCGCCTCGGCGCCGATCTGCCAGAACTGGCGCTGGCGGCCCTTCTGCGGCCGCTCGTAGCGAAACATCGGCCCTGCGTAGTACAGCTTGGAGCCCTGCCCGTTGGCGGTCAGGGAGTGCTCGAGCGCGGCGCGGACCACGCTGGCCGTACCCTCGGGGCGCAAGGTGATGGAGCGCTCCCCCTTGTCGAGGAACGTATACATCTCCTTGCCGACGATGTCGGTCGCCTCGCCGATGCCGCGCGCGAACACCTCGGTGTGCTCGAACAGCGGTGTGTAGATCGGGGCGTAGCCGTAGCGCGCGAACAGCTCCTGGGCGGTACGCAGCATGAACTCCCACGCGCGCCCGGTGTCCGGCAGCATGTCGACGGTGCCTTTGGGTGCGCGGTACTCCATGGCCTGCTTTCCGTGTCCGGGTGAACTTCGCGAGACGCGATTATGCGCCAAAGCTCGCGCTTTAGCCACGCGCCCCGGGCCCTTCTCAGGCGCGCGGCCAGAAGGGATTGATCCGCTGCTCGCGCGAGATCGTGGTGTCCGGGCCGTGTCCGGGATGGACGATCGTGTCGGGCTCGAGCGGGGCGAGGCGGGTCGCGATCGCCTGCGACAGCGCGCGCGCATCACCGCCGGGCATGTCGGTCCTGCCCACACTGCCCGCGAACAGCGTGTCCCCGCTGAACAGATGCTTCGTGGCGGTGCCGGGCTCGGAGACCAACAAGCAGATGCCGCCTTGCGTGTGACCTGGGGTGTGGATGACCTCGACGGCCAGCGTACCGACGGTGAACGTCTCCCCGTCGCTCAGCAGCCGGTCCACGCCGGACGGCACGTGGTCGTCGAAGCCGAAGATGGCGCCACCGGTGCCATGCGCGGCCGGGGTGAGCACGCGCTCAGCGTCGAGCTCATGTGCGAGGATCTCGATGCCCTCACGTGCGAGGCTCTCGGCGGCGCCGAGGTGGTCGAAGTGCGCGTGGGTGAGCACGACCGCCTGCACGTGGCGGCCCGCGATCGCTTCTTTGAGCCTGTCCGCGTCGCCGCCGGGGTCGATGACCAGGACCGGTCCACCGACCTCGTCTGAGATGAGGAAGCAGTTGGTTTCGAGCGGGCCGAGCCTGAGGCGTTCGACGAGCACGCGGGTCTCCCTGTTTGCGCCCTACGGCGAGAGGCGGATATACCTTGACGAGGGTACCATTCGCCAGGTCCGCCGAGCGGGCGGTCCGCCGAGAAGAGCGGCGTAGGAGTCCATGACCTTCCAGCCCTTCCATCGCGTGGGCCGCTCCTCGGCTGTGCGCCGGTTCATCGTCCAGGTCGCGATCGTCTTGGGCCTGTTCACCACGGCCGTGGTGATCGGCATCTACTGGCGCACCGACCGGCTCGTGATGGACGGCGCGCGGCAGGAAGCGGACTCGTTTCTCGACCTCGTGGTCACGATGCGTGCATGGAACGCCATCCACGATGGGGTCTACGTGCGCAAGTCGACCTCCGCACCCACCAACGAGTACCTTCGGCAGCTCGGCATCGAGGCGGACACGTCGACCGTCGGCGGCACGCAGCTGACCCTGCGCAACCCGGCAGCGATGACGCGCGAGATCTCGGATCTGACGCTTGCGAGCGGCGGCGTGAGCTTCCGTCTTACGAGCCTCGACCCGGTGAACCCCGGCAACGCTCCTGACGAGTGGGAGCGGGCCGCGCTGGAGGGCTTCGCGGCCGGCAAGGGAAGCATCGAAACGGTCGCCGACGGACCCAACGGACGCGTGTACCGCCGCATCCGTCCGCTACTCGCGAACAACGAGTGCCTCCACTGCCACGCAGCGCAAGGCTACGAGGCCGGCGATGTGCGCGGGGCGCTCAGCGTCTCGGTGCCGTTGACTGCGCGCGACGCACAGCTCAGGGCGAACGCCGTCGGCCTGACCGTGCTATGGGCGGTGCTGATCGCCGGCCTCGGAGCGGCGATGTACGTGCTGGTCTACCGAATGGCGGCGCGCATCGAGCTATCCGAGCAGCGCCTGGAGTATCTGGCGACAACCGACGAACTCACGGGCCTGCCCAACCGACGCGCGGCGATCGACAGGCTCAGGAGTGAGCTCTCGCGCGCACAGCGCACGAAGTCCTCACTCGGGGTCGCGATCATCGACATCGACCACTTCAAGCGCGTGAACGACCTCCACGGCCATGATGCCGGCGACCGCGTGCTCGTCACAGTGGCCGGTGTGCTCCAGGATGGATTGCGTGAGTACGACCTGGTGGGCCGGATCGGCGGCGAGGAGTTCATCGTCGTAGCTCCGCAGGTCGAGGCCGACGAGCTTCGCGCGCTTGCCGAGCGACTCCGTGCGAGCGTCGCGGAGCACGAGGTCGCGGTCGGCGGCACCTCGCTGCGGATCACCGTGAGCGCCGGATGCGCTATGGCGCAGGAAGGCGAAGAGACGACGGAGCGGCTGCTCAAGGCGGCCGACGAGGCTCTCTATGCGGCCAAAGCGGCGGGCCGCAACCAAGTCGCGTTCGCCGACTAGCGCTTGCCGCGCTTGGAGGTGACCTCGCCGGGCATCATGCGCCGGGCCTCGAACACGCCTTCGACCTGGCGCACATCGCGCAGCAGGGCGTCCAGCCTGCTCATCTCGCCGATCTCGAAGAGGAAGCGCATGTCGACGAGCCCATCACGATGCGTGGTCGTCGACGACGACAAGATGTTCACGCCCGACTCGGCGATCGCCATCGTGACGTCTTGCAGCAGGCGGAGGCGGTCGAGTGCCTCGACGAAGATCTCGACCTGGTAGGTGGACTTGCTGCCGGCATCCCACTCGACGTCGATGATGCGCTCGGGGCTGGAGAGCAGTTCACTGGCGTTGGGACACGAGCGGCGATGGACCGAAACGCCGCGCCCCCGGGTCACGAAGCCGATGATCTCGTCGCCGGGGACCGGGTTGCAGCACTTGGCGAGGCGCACCAAGACGTCGTCGATCCCCTTGACCACGACGCCGCCCCCCTGCTTGCGGCGAGCGTGTCGTGGCGGGGTCATGGGTGCCGTGAGCGGAAGACTCTCCTCCACCGGCTTGGCCGGCTCGGCGGCAGGCTCCTCTTTGTTCATGTGCTTGAGCAGGCGCGTGCCGACGAGTTTGGCCGAGAGCTTGCCGCCACCGATCTGAGCGAGCACGTCCTCGCCCTTGGCGTAGTTCATCTCGCCGGCGACCGCGTCGAGGGCCTTCTCGGCCGTCTTCGAGCCGATACCGAGGCCATGCTTGCGCATCACCTTGGCAAGCTCGTCCCGACCGTGGGAGACGTCGTCGACGCGCGTGACCTTGCTGAAGTAGTTGCGGATCTTGGAGCGGGCGCTCGACGTCTTGACGATGTTGAGCCAGTCGCGGCTCGGGCTGGCGTTCTTGTTGGTAAGGATCTCGATGCGGTCGCCCATCTGCAGCTCGTAGGCGAGCGGCACGATGGCGCCATTGATCTTGGCACCGACGGTGTGGTTACCGACCTCGGTGTGGATCATGTACGCGAAATCGATGGGCGTGGACCCGCGCTTGAGAGAGACGACGTCGCCCTTGGGCGTGAAGACGAAGACCTCCTCCTCAAACAGGTCGATCTTGAGGGCCTCCATGAACTCGCGGGGGTCTTTGAGCTCGGTCTGCCACTCGAGCATCTGCCGAAGCCACGCGAGCCGCTCGTCGAACGTCTCGTCGCTGCCGCGGGCCCCCTCCTTGTAGCGCCAGTGGGCCGCGATGCCGTACTCCGCGGTGCGGTGCATCTCCTCGGTCCGGATCTGGATCTCGAGCGGGCGACCGGAAGGGCCGATCACGGTCGTGTGCAGCGACTGGTACATGTTGAACTTGGGCATCGCCACGTAGTCCTTGAAGCGGCCCGGTACCGGCTTCCAGATGCTGTGGACGGTACCAAGAGCGCCGTAGACGTCCTTGACCGAGTCGACGATCACCCGCAGCGCGATGAGGTCGAAGATCTCGTTGAAGTCCTTACCTTTGCCCGCCATCTTCTGGTAGATGCTGTACAGATGCTTCGGGCGGCCCGAGATCTCGGCGGTGATGCCGACGGCCGCGAGCTCGTCGGTGAGCTGCTGGATCACGTCTTCGGTGAACCCCTCGCGCTCGTTGCGGCTCTCGGCCACCATCCGCGAGACCTGATGGAACTTCATGGGCTCGAGGTAGTAGAAGGCGAGATCTTCGAGCTCCCACTTGACCTGGCTGATGCCCAGGCGGTGCGCGAGCGGGGCGTAGATCTCCATCGTCTCGCGCGCCTTGTCGAGCCGGCGCTCCGGGGGAAGAGCGGCGAGCGTCCGCATGTTGTGGAGCCGGTCGGCCAGCTTGATCAGGATGACGCGGATGTCCTTCGCCATGGCGATGAGCATCTTGCGCAGGTTGTTCGACTGCCGCTCGGACAGCGACTCGAACTCGATCTTGCCGAGTTTGGTCACACCGTCGACGAGCTCTGCGACCTCGTCACCGAAGCGCTCGCGGATCTCCTCGAGCGTGATGTCCGAGTCCTCGACCGTGTCGTGGAGCAGCGCCGCCTTCAGCGTCGCGGTGTCCAGGTGCAGCTCGGCGAGGATGAGCGCCACCTCGACCGGGTGGTTGAGGAAGGGCTCGCCGCTCTTGCGCACCTGACCCTCGTGCGCCGTGCGGGCGAGTTCGTAGGCCTCGTCGAGCCCTGCAAGGTCGGCGTCCGGGTTGTAGGCCCGGACCTGCGCTTCGATCTGCTCGAGCGTCGCGCTCACGAGGACCCTTCCCTGTCGGCCGCCTGTACGGATGTCGGCAGGATAGGACGGTTGAACCGTTGCAGCAACTCCGAGTCGGGAGCGCCGAGCGCCCACTCGGCGAACAGCGCGAACTGCCCGATGGCGTCGCGCCCCTCGCCCAGACGGACGCTGTCGTCGAGGCTCGCTTCAGGCGGCGGATCGACCACCGTGAGCCGACGATAGGCCGCGCGCCCCTCACTGATGACGAAGCCGAGCTCCCGAAGGATGCCGATACACGTGGACACCGAGCGCTCGTCCATGTCGAGCCGGGGCAGCGGCTCGCCCTCGCGACCGGTGTGACCCGCGGCGATACGCTGCTTGCGGACGGCGATCGTGCGCTCGGCGATCTCGGCGTTGGTCGCCTCGAACGACGCGCCTTCGACCGCGACGATCTGCCTCAGCGCCCGATAGACGTCGCGAACCGCCTCATCGTCCGGTGCGTCGGCCTGCAGGATCCGCTCGTTGACGGTGCGGTCCGAACCGCCGAACAGCAGCCACACGCGAGCCGCCGCACCGTCGCGCCCCGCACGGCCGGCCTGCTGGTTGAACTCGACCTCCGAGAAGGGCAGGTGGTAGAGCACCACGTTGCGCACGTCGGGGATGTTCACGCCCTCTCCAAACGCGGACGTGGACACGACCGCATCGAGCTCCCCGGTACGGAACGCGCGCTCGATGGCGTGGCGGAGCGGTCGTGACAGCCCACCGTTGTAAAAGGCGATCCGCCCGCCCTTCTCAGGGAGGCGCTTTCGCAGCATCCGCGCGAGCTCGACGGTCTTCTTACGAGAGTTGACGTAGACGATCGACTTACCGCCTTCGCCGACGAGCGAGACAAGACGGCTGTCCCGATCGCCCGCACCGCGCTCGTCGACCACCAGCATGTTGTCTCGCACCGTGGGATCGAGCACGCGGCGCGTGATCCCGAGTGTCGAGCAGATCGTGTCAGCGACCTCGTCTGACGCCGTCGCGGTGACGGCGAGCACCACGGGCCCGCCCATCTCGGCGACCGCGTGACCGAGCCGCGCGTAGCTCGGACGGTGCGCCGCCCTGCTCAGGCCCACGTGGTGCGCCTCGTCGACGACGACGAATCCGACGCGGCCCGACGCGGCGAACCGCTTGGCGTGGAAGTCCAGGAACTCGGGAGTGGTGAGGACCACGTCCACGTCTCCGGAGCCGAGCGCCTCGAAGATCTCATCGCGCCGCGACGGCGACGATTCGCCGGTGAGCACGCATACCGTGAGCCCCACCTCGGCCAGTGACTCCTCAAGGTGGAACGCCTGGTCGGCCACGAGAGCGCGCAGCGGGTAGACGAACACGCTCGCGGCACCGCGGGACAGCGCGGTGGTCGTGGCGTGCAGGTGGAAGATGAGCGACTTGCCGCGCCCGGTCGCCATGACCGCCAGCGTGGACTCCCCGGCCTCGAGGTGGTCGAGTGCGACGGCCTGGGCGGTGTGCAGCGTCCGGTCGCCGATGAAGCGCCTGACGAGCTCAGTGCGCAAAGCGTCGGCGGGCAGCAGCGCGAGGTCGGCCCTGACACGGGCGCGCTCCGCGGCGTCTTCGACGGCACGCGCCGCGGCGTCCCTGCGCGTGACGACGACGTTGACCCCGAGGCTGTGCCCATCCTCGCCTCCGGTCACCTCCCCGACCTCGACGTCGTACTCGACGCCGGCGTCCATCACCGGCGCCAGCACCGACGCGAGTCGGCGATTGAGGAATCCCACGTGTTCGCCGCGGGGGTCGAACAGGGCGCACGCGTTGGCGTCATGGGGGTTGTCGGGCTGGCGCTCGAGCCTCAGCGGCGCACCCGGCTCCAGCGCCGCCAGGAGTTGCTGCCGCCCCTCGAATGTGACGCCGGCCAGCTTGGTGTGGAACGAGTCCGCGTCCTCGATGCCGCCGTACTCCTCGCGGGCGATGAGCTCGTCGGCACGGGCGAACAGGTCCTCGACGAGTTCGGCTGCGGGCGCGTCTTCCGAGAAGTCCCGCGCGCACACGTCTCGGACTATCAGCTGGGCACGCCTGCGACCGCGCCACTCATCGACCTCGAGCGTGAAGGCCAGATCGACCGGGGCGTCTCGCAGCGCGAGGTGCTCGATGTCGCGGCACCGAAACGCGATGGCCGGGACCGCCGCGACGCCGTCGAACGCCTCGAACTTGAGGTGCTCCTCCCCGCGCCCTACCCTGCTGCGCCCGTTCATGAAGACCCGCTCGCTCAGAAACAGCGGGCGGGGGTTACCGTGTCCGAACGGCTCGAGCTGCGCGAGCTCGACTCCGAGCTCGACGCTCACCTCGTCGAGCGGCAGCGCCGCATCGAGCGCGAGCGGCGACTCGAACTGCTCGGCCGGAAGCTCATCGAGAACGGCGAGCAGTCTGCGCTCGAACTCCTCGAGGCGCGACTCCGGCAGCTGCAGGCCGACTGCGGCCTGGTGGCCACCGAAGCGGTCGAGCAGGTCCGAGCAGCCCTCGAGTGCCGCATACAGATCCACCTGTCCGACCGAGCGGCCCGATCCGCGTGCAACGCCGTCTTCGATGGAGAACAGCAACACCGGCACACGGAAACGTGAGGCGACACGGGAGGCGACGATGCCCTTCACGCCCTCGTGCCAGCCCTCTCCGGCGAGCACGAGCGCGCGCTGACCCACGTAAGTGCGCTCGGCCAGTGCACCGGCAGCCGACGCGAGCTCGGCTTCGATCTCCTGGCGCCTGCGGTTGAGCGTGTCGAGCTCAGCAGCAAGGGCCTCGGCATCGAGGGCGTCGTCCGTCATCAGCAGGTCGAGCGCGACCGCGGCATCCGCAAGGCGGCCCGCCGCGTTGAGGCGTGGCGCCATGCCGAACGCCACGCTCTCGGCGGTCATGGTCGCCGATGACACTCCGGCGACCGCCATGAGCGCGCTGAGCGCCACCCGCGGGGTCGACCGCATGGCCGCCACACCCGCTGCGACGAGGGCGCGGTTCTCCCCCGTCAGCGGGACGACGTCGGCGATCGTGCCGAGCGAAGCCAGGTCGGCCAGATCCATCCACAGGTCGGGCTCACCGAGGAGACGACCCACGGCCTGTACCAGTTTGAGTGAGACGCCCGCCCCCGCGAGGTCGCGCGACGGGCATGCGAGGTCGAGCTTGGGGTTGGCCACGGGCACACCTTGGGGCACCCCGTCACCAGGCTCGTGGTGATCGGTCACGACCAGGTCGACGCCCGCCTCGGCCAAGATCCGCGCCTCGGTGGCCGACGAGATCCCGCAGTCGACGGTGACCACGAGGTCAGGATGGTGCGTGAGCGCGCGTTCGATAGCCGCTTCGGACAGTCCGTAGCCCTCGCCGAACCGCTTCGGCACCATGGCGACCACCCGGCCGCCGAGAGCCCTCAGTCCGCGCGCCGCCACGGCGGCTGCCGACACACCGTCGAGGTCGAAGTCGCCGAACACCAGTATCGAGCGGCCGTCGCGCACGGCCGCGGCGACCGCCTCAGCCGCTTCGTCCATGCCGGGGATGACGCTCGGGTCCAGCCAGTCGCGCTGCAGCGACGGCTGCAGGAACAGCCGCGCCTCCTCGGCAGTACACACGCCGCGGGCGACAAGGATCGCCGAGGCGGTCGCGGACAGACCCGTGGCGCGCGCGAGCTCGGCGACGAGTGACTCGTCGACGGTGGCAAGCGACCACGATGGCTGCGGACAGGCTGTCATGACCCCATGGTAGCGAACGGGGCCGACACCGTGAGCGGTGCCGGCCCCTTCACCATAGCGATGCAGTGGATCACGCGTTCGCGAACTTCTTCTTGAGGGCGGCGAAGCGGGGCTCCGTCTCCTTCCACATCACGTAGATCGGAGTCGCGACACCGATCGACGAGTACGCACCGACCAGCAGGCCGATGGTGAGTGCGAGCGCGAAGTCCTTGAGGGTCTCGCCGCCGAAGAACAGCATGACGACGACAGGGATCATCGACGTGATGGTCGTGTTCATCGAGCGGACGAAGACCTGGTTGATGGACTCGTTGGCCATCTGAGAGAACGACTGCTTCACGAGGTGCTGCGAGTTCTCCTTGATGCGGTGGAACACGACGACCGTGTCGTACAGCGAGTAGCCGAGGATCGTCAGCAACGCAGCGATCGTGTTCGGCGTGACCTCCTGGCCGACCAACGAGTAGATGCCGAGCGTGATCAGGATGTCGTGTGCGAGCGCGATGACCGCGGTGACCGACATCTTGTACTCGAACCTGATCGAGATGTAGAGCAGGATCGCGCCGATCGACAGACCCAGCGCGAGCATCGCGCGGTTGGTCACGTTGCGGCCCCAACCCGGACCGATGGTCGTGACGCGATAAGAGTTGTCCGGCAGCTTGAGAGCAGCGGCGACCTGCGCGGCAGCCTCTGCGGCGGCGTCAGGGTCGGTCTCCTCGGTGCGGACGATGAAGCCGGTCTGGCCCTGGACCTCGGTCGTCTGGATCTGCGCGCCGACGACCTTGACGTCGTTGAACGCGCCGCGGACCTGGTCGATGGAGACGGTCGCCGGCGTCGTCATGTCGATGACGGTGCCGCCCTTGAACTCGATGCCGAAGGTCAGGCCGCGGATCGCAAGCGAGGCGATCGAGATCACGATCAGCACCGCGGAGATGCCGAACATGATGTTCTTGTGGCCGAGGAAGTCGATGTGGAACCTAGACATTGGCTCCACCCCCCTTCACCGCGGCCGCGCCGGGCACGGCGCTCGCCTCGTTCGGGACACCCCAGAAGGCCGGCGCCTTGCCGATGGCGGACTCGCCGAGCAGGATCAGCGACGGGCGCTTGAAGATCACCATCATCACGACGTCGCACGCGATACCGATCATCAGCGTGAGCGCGAAGCCGCGGACCGGGCCGATCGCGACCAGGTAGAGAACCAGCGCGGTGACGAAGGTGACGAGGTCGGCGTCGATGGAGGTCATCATGCCGTGGGTCGAACCCGACGATGCCGCCGAGCGGACCGTCTTACCCATCCGGACCTCTTCCTTGAAGCGCTCCAGGATGAGGATGGACGAGTCGGCCGCAAGGCCGATCGTCAGCACGATACCCGCGATGCCCGGCAGGGTCAGCGCGAACAGCCCCGCCATCGACATGAGCGTCAGCACGCCGAGGAACAGCGAGGCGAACGTGAGCAGCGCGCCCACGGTGAGCAGGCCGAGACCCCGGTAGAAGACCAGGACGTACAGGCAGACCAGCCCGAGGCCGATGAGCGCCGCGTACACACCCTGGCGCAGCGAGTCCTGGCCAAGCGTCGGACCGACGATACGAGACTCCAGCGGCACGAGGCTCACGGGCAGCGCACCGGTCTCAAGTACCGTCTTGAGGTTCTTGGCCTCGTCGGCCGTGAACGTGCCGGAGATGGCGGTGCGACCGTCGAGGATGGGCTCGTTGACGACCGGCGCCGACTGGACGGTGCGGTCCAGCACGATGGCGACCTGCTTGTTCACGCTACGCGTGGTGTAGTCGCCCCAGATCTTGGTGCCCTCGGCGTTCATGGTCACGTTGACCTCGATCTGCGCCGTCTGCGGGTTCTGGGACACAGTGGCGTTGGTCACCTTGTCGCCGGTGAGGAAGGGCACGTAGGTCCCCTCGACCAGCTTGACGCGATCCTGGCCGGCGATGATGGCGGCCTTCGTCGCCGAGTCAGTGATCGACTCGACGTCCACGAACTCCAGCTGGCCGGTCGACCCCAGGACGGCGAGCGCCTCCTGCGGGTTATCGATGCCGGGAATCTGGATGAGGATCGAGTCGTTACCCTGTCGCTGGATCGAGGCTTCCTTCACGCCGAGTCCGTCGACGCGGTTGCGTACGACCGTCTCGGCGCGCTCCATGTCGGCCGCGGTGACCGCTCCGGTCGTCTCCTCGGCGGTGAGGATGACCGACAGGCCACCCTGGATGTCGAGGCCCTGGGTGATCTTCTCGGCCGGGGGCCAGAACAGCACCCACGATCCGACGAGCAAGATGCCCGTCAGCGCGAGAAGCAGGATGTTCTTCTGCCGTTCGTTCATGCTCAGCCTTCCTTGACGTCGAGCGTGGTAAGACCCCGCCGAAGCGCAGGCCGTCGTTCCCTCAGTCGTTCGCTTCCTCGAGCTGCTCCGTCGGCTCCAAAGCGTCATCGTTGACCGGCTCGGCGGCGTCGGCTTGCTCGGCCACCTCACCCGTATCCGCTGCCGCCGCCACGATGCGGCTGATCGCTCCCGGCAGCATCTCGAACTCGGCGCCGGAATAGGCGCGCAGCCTCACCCTGTCGCCGGTTTCGACGACGGTACCGAACATTCCGCCGTGGGTCATGACCTCGTCGCCCACCTTCAGGCGCCCCAGCATCTCGCGCTGCTGACGAGCACGGGTCTGCTGCGGACGGATGACGAGGAACCAGAAAACGGCCACGACCGCGAGCGGCAAGACGAGTTCCGTGAGCTGAATCGGCATGTCTTACGACGGCCTTTCCGATCGTGGGCAGCGGTCATCTCTCGAACAAGACGACCGACGAAGTATCTTACCCGTGCCGCGCTCGCTGTTAAAGGGGGAACCAGCGCCGTCGACCTCAGAAGTCGGCGGCGGCGGGCGAGTCGCGCCACGCCGAGAGAAATGCGCCGAACGTGCCGGCCTCTATCGCCGACCGCGCCTGAGCGGTCAGGTCGAGCAGGTAGTGCAGATTGTGCTGGGTGAGCAAGATCGCGCCGAGCATCTCCTTGGAACGTACCAGGTGACGCAGGTAGGCGCGGGAGTAGCCGCGGCACGTCGGGCAGGAGCACTCCGGATCCAAGGGCCCGAAGTCGGTCGCGAAGCGCGCGTTGCGCATGTTGAGGCGCCCCTCGCTCGAGAACGCCGTGCCCAGACGCGCGGTACGCGTGGGCAAGACGCAGTCGAACATGTCGACGCCGAGCGCGATGGCTTCGAGGATGGTCGTCGGATTGCCCACGCCCATAAGGTAGCGCGGCTTGTCGGCAGGCAGTGCCTCGCAGACAGGCGCCAGCGACTCGAGCATCAGGTCGTGCGGCTCCCCCACCGAGTAGCCCCCGATGCCGTAGCCCGGGAAGCCGATCTCGCCGAGGCGCTCGACGCTTTCGAGCCGCAGGTCCTCGTGCACACCACCCTGCACGATGCCGAAGAGCGCCTGGCCCTCTCGGCTGTGGGCGGCTTTGCACCGCGCGGCCCACTGTGCGCTTCGGCGGACGGCCGTGGCCACCAGGTCCTTCTCGGCGGGGTACGGGGGGCACTGGTCGAGCTGCATGATGATGTCGGCGCCCAGCTGCATCTGGATGCCCATGTTGTCCTCGGGCGTCCAGGTGTGCCACGTGCCGTCGATGATGCTGCGGAAGCGCACGCCGTCGTCGTCGACCTTGAGCGTGTCGGCGAGACTGAAGACCTGGAACCCGCCCGAATCGGTCAGGATCGCCCGGTCCCAGTTCATGAAGGAGTGCAGGCCGCCCGCCTGTTCGACCAGCTCGGCGCCGGGACGCAGGAACAGGTGGTAGGTGTTGGAGAGGATGATCTGCGCGCCGAGGTCGGCAAGCGTGTCGGGTGTCATCCCCTTCACGGTCGCCCGCGTGCCGACCGGCATGAAGATCGGCGTCTCGACGGTGCCGTGAGCTGTCTCGTAGCGCCCGCGCCGCGCGCGGGTGTCGCCGTCGAGCGCAAGGAGGGTGAAGTCGTTGATGGCCATGCGCCCGATTGTAGCGCGAGAGCACCTGCACTTCGCCGTATTGGCGCTAGACTGGTGCGGGCGCCGTGAACTCGCGGGGTCCTTCCATCGTCTGACCGGAGTGAGATGAACTACGCACACGCCGACGACGTCGCACTCGTCGCCGCAGCGCGAGACGGCGAGCTCGACGCGTTCGAGGAGCTCGTACGCCGCCATACCGGCGTCGTCTACGCGCATGCGTACCGGTTCTTCGGTGACGGAGCCGCCGCCGACGATGCGGCCCAGGAGGTCTTCATCAAGGTGTACCGCTCGATGGACACGTTCGACGGACGCGCCAAGTTCTCGACCTGGCTGTACCGCATCACCCGAAACACCTGCCTCGACATGGTCAGGAGCGGCAAACGCCGCCCGCTGCCGATCGACCCGCTCGACGTCGCGCACGTGGCCACCTCCGACATCGCCGACGAGGTCGCGCTCAGCACCACGATCGAGACCGCCCTGTCGGCGCTGGCCCCGGAGGACCGCGACGCCCTGTCGGCCGTCTCGCTGTTCGGCCTGAGCTACGCCGAGGCAGGCACCGCCCTCGGCGTCCCCGCTGGCACGGTGAAGTCCCGGGTGTTCCGGGCGCGCCGTGCGCTTGCCGCGGTACTCGAGATCCCGAGAGGAGGCGCGCGCTAATGGAGTGCAACGAGGCACAGGCCCTGGTCTCGGCGGCCCTCGACAAGGAGACGCTCGACGCCGCGAGCCTCCAGACCGCCAAGGAGCACTGTCGCAGCTGCGAGTCGTGCAACGCGTTCGTGCGCACGCTCGCCGCGGTGCAGCGCCAGCCAAAGCCCGAGCCGCCCGCTGACCTCCCGGACCGCATCATCGCGCGCGTGCGGGCGGAAGCGGCCGCACAACAGGTCGCAGCCACAGCCGCCCCCGCAAGCGCCACCCCGGCCGGACCGAGCGCCGAGCGCCGCCTCGATCCGCGGGCGATATGGCGCGACCCCAAGAAACGCGCCGCGGCCGCCGCGTGGGCATCGGCCGCCGCCGTAGTCCTCGTCGTCGCCGGCATCGCCACGTACTCGGGGGTCCGGCAGATCCTCATCCCGCCGCTCGCCTCGGAGGCACAGCGCGAGGTCGTCGTCCTCGACTCGGCTGCACCCGAGTCCTCGTCGCAGCCGTACAACGGCGCGGGAGCGACCGCTCAGCAGTCCGACGGATCGGTCGCGGGTACGGCGACGGCGGCTTCGACCGGCTACATCTCGGTCAATGGCACGGTGTATCGCTACGCCGGCCTCGTGCAAGGCATCGACTCGGCGACGCTTCGACGCGTCGGCTCCGCGAACACCGCGCTCGACGCGGCCGCGGATCCGCCCGCGTCGATCGACGTACTGGCCTCGCCCGATCTGACCCGCGTGTTCGTCTCGCGCGAGCAGTCCGAGACCGTCTACGCCTTCGATCGTGTCACCCGGTTGTACAGCAACACGGTCTACGTCCAGCGCAGCGGCGACATCGCCCGGTTCGGCGAGTGGCCGTCGCTGCCCTCGGGCATCCCCCAGCCGCAGACCCCCGAGGGCTCGCCGACCTTCACGCCGGACGGCCAGGACGCGTCGGGGGTCACCGTCTACCGGCGCACGGGTTCCTCGGCCGACAGCGGTATCGCGATCGCGCCCGGATCCCCGGCGTCCGACCCTGCCGCGGGTAACCCGGGCTGGACCTGGTGGGAACCGCTGCAGACGCCGTGACGGTGCTGAACCGCTACAGGATGAGCATCGCGTCGCCGAAGGACAGGAACCGGTAGCGGCGCTCCATGGCCTCGGCGTAAGCGCGCATGACCAGATCGCGCCCGGCGAACGCACTGATCATCATCATCAGGGTCGATCGCGGGACGTGGAAGTTGGTCACAACCGCATCGACGGCGGCGAACTTGAATCCCGGAAGGATGAACAGGCTCGTCGTCGCATCGTCAGCGACGACGCGGTCGGCCTCTTCGTCGTAGGCGCTCTCGAGCGCGCGGACACTGGTCGTCCCGACGGCGATGACACGCCCCCCTGCCTGCTTCGTGGCGTTGACCAGCTCGGCGGTCTCGGGACTGACGCGGAAGTGCTCGCTGTGGATCGGGTGACGGCTCGGGTCGTCCTCGCTGACGGGGCGGAAGGTGTCCAGACCCACGTCGAGCTCGACGGCGGCGATGCGGGCACCCGCCTCGCGACAGCGGTCGAGCAGCGCAGGCGTGAAGTGCAGTCCCGCCGTGGGTGCCGCCGCACTGCGCTCGTCGCGAGCGAAGACCGTCTGGTATTGAGCGGGGTCGTCCAACTCGCGGGTGATGTAGGGCGGGAGCGGCATCGAGCCGATGCGGTGGACCACGTCGAGGAACGGCTCCTCGGAGCGGAACTGGATGAGCCGGCCGCCCCCCTCGTCGAGCACGTCGACGATGAGTCCGGTCATGGCCCCGTCGCCGAAGACCAGCCGCGCACCCGGCTTGAGACGCCTGCCCGGCTTCACGAGGCACTCCCAGGCACCCTCGTAGCGCTCGCGCAGCAGCAGAACCTCGGCGGCGCCCCCCGTCTCGTCCTTGACCGCGTGCAGCCGCGCGGGCAGCACCTTGGTCTCGTTGACGACGAGCAGGTCGCCCTGCCTCAGATACTCGGGAAGGTCCGCGAACGTGCGGTGGTCCATCTGCCCGCTGGCCCGGTCGAGCACCAGCAGCCGGCAGCTGTCGCGCGGCTCCGCAGGCGCCTGGGCGATCAGCCCGGTCGGCAGGTCGTAGTCGAAGTCGTCAGTACGCAACATCTGGCCTTTCGCGCGCCGGTCCTGATCGGACGCCGCGGGCGTGCGGCGGCGTCTTCGCATCCTCGCGAAAGTGTAACGCAGCCGCATGCCCACATCGGTGTGGCTGGTGGTACGATACGCGCGGCCATGAAGCAGACACGTTCCTCAGCAGACCTCCACGTCCACACCACCGCATCCGACGGGACCGCGCGTCCCGCCGAGGTCTTGGAGTGGGCATCGGAGGCGACCGACCTCTCGGTCATCGCGATCTGCGACCACAACACCAACGAAGGCGCCCTCGAAGCGGCGGCCATCGCCCACGAGTACCGCGTCGAGGTCGTCGTGGGCCAGGAGGTCGAATCGGCGACCGGCCACATCCTCGGACTGTGGACCCCCGAGATCGTCGAGCCGGGCATGGACGCCCAGGACACGGTCGACGCGATTCACGAGCAGGGCGGACTCGCGATCATCGCGCACCCGTTCGCGCCGAAGTGGTGGCACAAGCATGGGCTGTGTCGCGGCGATCGCTGTATCTACGACGCGGTGGACTTCGACGGCGTCGAGGTCGCTAACTCGACTCCCCTGCTCGCCCTGGCCAACATGCACGCGCGCCGCTACTGGCGCGAGAACCTCTCTCGCCTCGCCGCGACCGGCGGCTCCGATGCCCACATGCTCCAGGTCGTCGGCACCAGCCGCACCCACTTCGAGGGCTCGAGCGCAGCCGACCTTCGCGCCGCCCTCGAGGCGCGCACGACCCGCGGATGGGGCCCGAGCTTCCAGCCCCTGAGGGCGTTTCGGTACGCGACGAAGGTGCCGGAGATCAAGTCGCGCGACGCCGAGCGCAAGGCCCGAGAGGCTCAGCGCCCCTGATCCGGCGCCGCCGGGCCGTTCAGCCGCGACGCCGGGCGGCCTTGTGCTGCCTGCGCCGCTCGGCGGCTTCGAGCTCACTCATCACGCACCCGCAGTAGTTCTGCCGATACATGCCGAGCTCGCGGCTGCGCCTCGTCGCCTGCGGGTACCGCTCCCGGTAGTCTCGCGCGACGTAGCGGACGCCCACATCCCCAGCGACCGACTCGCCCGCCGCGGTGATGGCGTCCGGGTCCTGGTAGGGGCTCACGGTGAGCGTCGTCGTGACGGCATCGACCCCGTTGGCCGCCGCCCACTTGGCGACCTTCTCCAGACGCAAGCGGTAGCACTCTCGGCACCGCTGCGCCGGTGAAGCCGAGACCGCGCCCGCCCGAGCCAGCCACTCCGACGGCTCGTAGGGCAACTCGATGAAACGTGCCCCTGCCTGCTCGGCGTAGGCGGCGGCGACGTCGCGTCGACGCTCGTACTCGGCGAGCGGGTGGATGTTGGGGTTCGCGTAGACGACCACGACCTCGAAGTCGCCGGCGAGATCGTCGTAGGGCTCGATCAGGCACGGGCCGCAGCACGCGTGGAGCGCGAGGACCTCGGGCTCGTCTCGACGCGGGTCCACCCGTCAGTCCTCAGAGTCCTGTCGGCCCGGGCGGCGCTGGAGCACAACCAGGAGCGCGACGAACGCGACCGCGAGGATAGCCGCCAGCACGCCGACCACGGTGCCCGTCTGCAGCGTGCGTGGCGCAGGCGTCCCACCGGTCTTCACCCCGGTGCCGTACTTGACGGCGATGGCGGTCTTCTCGCCCACCTCGAGCTCCTGGCTCGGCAGGGTGTACAGCGTCTCACCCAGGTCGTTTCGAGCCGGCTCGCCTGCGGGGGCAGGGTCGATCTCGACGGTCTTGGCGCCGGCGGGCAGGCGCACTGAGAACGCGACGGCCGTCGCCGGCACCGACTGGACCCAATCCAGCTTGGCGCTGGTGCCGGCGGCATCGCTTTGCTGCGCGATGCCGCTCACCTCGATCTGAGCCCGACGGGACTTCTCGACGGTGAACTCGGCGTACGACCCGCCGCCGCCCTGCTTCACCTGCGCCTCGTGCGGCACGTCGCCCGAGGTGTCGGTGCCGGCGATCTCGCCGGACCAGTCGATGGTGGTCCCGGTCGGGATCGGGATGCGCACGAGCGCCGGCAGCTTCGCCTGCTCGGGCAGGGTGATGGAGACGATGGCGATCGCCTTGCCGGGGTCGGCATCCATCCACAGCTGGACGTCGAGCTGGCCCTCGGGAGCCTCAGGTGCCGCAACGGCTCCGGCAGGGAGCACGGCAACGAGCACCAGTGCGAGCAGCACGATCAGTCGCCTCACGTGGAACGCCTCCTGCCTGACCCCGCGGCCAGAGGCACGCGCGGGGACTCTCGGTGATGAGCGGCGCTCAGTCTAGCACGGTCTAGCCGTCGGAATCGCAGGCCTTCACCGCGCCGAGCAGCTCCTTGAACTCGGGTGTCCCCGCGACTCCGACCAGCTCGTAGGCCGCCGACTCGGCGGTCGTCACGACGCAACCGGCGTGCGCCAACCGGGCAAGCGCGAGCGTCCGGTGCTCCTCGTCACGCGAGCAGCACGCGTCGGCCACGACGTGCACGTCCATCCCGCGCCCTCGGGCGGCCAGCGCCGTCTGCGCGACACAGATGTGCGTCTCCATACCTGCGAGCAGCAGCTGTGAGCGGCCCAGCGACTCGATCGCCGCCGAGAAACCCGGCTCGGCGAAACAGTCGAACGACACCTTGTCCACGTCGGTGACCGATGCACCGGCTTCGCGGATCTCATCGAACACCGCGATGAGCGCCGGCTCGGTGTCACCCAGACCCCTGGGGTACTGGCGGGTCACCACCACCGGCATGCCAACGACGCGAGCGGCCCTGGCCAGCAGTGCGGTGCGCCTGACGACGTCCGGGCGGCGGGCCATGGACGCGGCAAGCCGCTCCTGAACGTCGACCACGACGAGCACGGCATCGTCACGCTTCAAGGTGGTCGCGGTCATCGTTCGGCACGTCCCTTCGTCAGGTGCCATCAAGCGCGCACGTACGGTCTCGCGTATGTCGGCGATTCTACCGTCTGGCTCACACGGGTATAAACGCACCCGTCGGCCAGCGGTCGGCAGATGTCCGCGAACGAACGAAAGGTACTGACGATGAGCGACGCTCCCATCCTGTCCGGGGTCAACGTAGTGACCGACCTCGACGCGGCAGGCGACTTCGAGAAGAAGCACACCCCCTACATCGAGGCGGTGCGCGAAGGCGACCGCGTGGTCGTGACCGTCAAGGTCGGCCACTACGTCGCGCACCCGAACCAGCCGGATCACTTCATCGAGTGGATCGCCGTGCACGCCGCCGGCGTGCCGGTCGCGCGCTTCGACCTGTCGGCCGTGGCCGTGGAGCCGGTCGTCACCTGCACGCTCGCCGTCGATGCGGGGACCCCGCTCGCGGCCATGGAGAGCTGCAACCTGCACGGCGTGTGGGTCGCCGAGACGACCGCGCCGTAAGGATCGACCCGCGTCAGTTCGCGTGAGACGGGCCCAGCATGGCGCGCACCGCCTGCGCCTGCTGGTGCCGCGTCTGCGCGTCGAGCACCTCCCCGGCATGCTCGAGCGCCTCGGCTTCGATCTCGAGCGCTTCGGCGATGAGCGCGATGACCCGGTCGTCGGCGTTGCTCATCTCGATAAGCGACACGAGCGTCGTGGGCGAGAGCCGGATCGTGGTGTCCGGGTCGATGTCGAGCGCGAGCCCGAGCGCCTCTTGGCACAGCTCGTAGGGCTCCTCGGCCTCTCCCACGCCAACCTTCTCCATCGCCCTGCGGATGAGCGACCCCATCTGCTCGATGAGGCGCAAGACGTAGTCTGACTGGTACTGCACCTCACGCCTCCTGTTCGCCGCGCCTGGCGACCTCGCGCTGCCATGATCCGGGCAGTGGGCACGTGTCGGGCCCTTCGATCAGCGCGAGGCACTCCCGTTCGATACCTGCCAGCGTCCCGTTGAACACGAAGTGGTGGAACGGCAGCACGAGGTACCAGTATGCCCTGCCGATGACGCCCTTCGCGTCGTAGATCGCGGTCTGCCGCACCGTGGTGCCTTCACCGTCGGCCCGGGTCGCCAGCTCGTAGACAAGCCAACCTTCACCGGGCATCTTCATCTCGGCCTTGAGCCGCAGCAGGCGCGGCGCCTCGACCCGCTCGACGCGCCACCACTCGAGGTGGTCGCCTTCGACCAGGGCGTAGGGGTCTCGCCTGCCCCTGCGGTGACCCGGCCCGCCGAGAAGGATGTCGACGAATCCGCGGATGTCCCACAGGGTATCGAACGCGTACCAGCCGCGCTCGCCTCCGATGCACGCCACCGGGTCGAATGCGGCCTCCGGCGGGCATGTGACCGAGATGGAGCGCGAGTCGACATGGCGCCCGTGGCGCTGTTCGTGGCGGGGCGTCGGGTTGTCGCCGAACTCGGCCAGCCACGAGGTCGCGTCGATCGCGTGCCTGTCGGCCGCGAAGGCGGCGTCCATCGCCTCATCGACGCCGACCGGCACGATGTGCGGGAAGTCGCGGCGCGCACGGTCGTCGCCAACCACCGTCGGGAAGCGCAGCGATTCGGCGAGCTGACGCCCGACGGTCGCCTGTTTCGGAGTGAACAGGTACAGCCACCAGCCGGAGAGTCCCGGCGAAAGCACCGGCACAGGAATGACGAGGCGGCGCAGGCCGCGGTGGTGCGCATAGAGGCGCAGCAGGTCGCCGTAGCTGACGATGTCCGAGCCGCCGATCTCGTAGACGCGGTGCGGCTCGGCGCCCTGTGGCGTCGTCGCCGCGGCGACCAGGTACGCGACCACGTCGGTGATCGCGATGGGTTGCGCGTCTTGGCGCACCCATCGAGGGGTCGTCATCGCCGGCAGCTTCTCGGTGAGGTTGCGGATCATCTCCCAGCTCGTCGAGCCGGCGCCGATGACGATCGATGCACGGAACTCCACAACCTCGATGCCGGTGGCCGCGAGCAGCCGCCCGACCTCTTGGCGGCTCGCCAGGTGCTCCGACAACGCACCGGTGTCCGCTCCCAACCCGCCGAGATACACGATGCGGCGCACGCCGGCATCGCGCGCAGCCTCGGCGAACAGATTCGCCGCCACCCGGTCGCGCTCGCGGTACTCGGCACCTCCCCCGAGCGTGTGGACGAGGTAGTAGGCGACGTCGATACCTTCAAGCGAGGCGCGCACGGCACGGGCATCGAACGCGTCGGCGGCCACCACCTCGACCCCTTGCGGTGCCCTCACGGCCGAGGGAGTGCGCGCGCTGGCCCGGACCGCGAAGCCGGCATCCGCGAGCGGCTCCAGGACGCTCGAGCCGATGTAGCCGGTCGCCCCGGTGACCAGGACGTGGGGTCGCTCGTTGATGGTGCCAGGGCTCATGCGAAGGACCGATCGTCGAGTCGCTGCGGTGCGAACGGGGCGCGATACGGTCGCGCCCTCAACCTGCTAGATACCCGAGTTGGTCGGGGGCGCCTGCCAGACCCCGCCCTCGGTCCCGAGGACCTGTCGCAACCTCTCGAGGCGCCGGCGCTCGATCCGGTCGATGCCGGGACGCCCGCTGGTCGACGCGTAGAAGATGCCGTCGTAAGAGGGGTCGGAGTCGGCCGCCTCGTTGGATGAGTCCACGGCGCGCTGGAGCGCCGCCAGCATCGGCGTGGGGTCCTTGAGCAGCAGCATCCCCTCGGCGTCGGCCTTCTCGTAGGCGGTGCGCTGCAGCGCACGCCCCCACAGCGTGACGATCCACGCGGCGGTGATGACGGCGACGTAGGTGATGACCGCGACCACGATGACGAACACGACCACGCCGATGATCCCGGCGCACCCGGCCGCGTCGTCCGAGTCGCTGGGCAGCGAGGCGCAGCCGTCACCGCACCCCTGGCCGCACCCGGGGTCGGAGCATCCGGCGTCGGCGACCCCGGCCGCGGCTCCCCCGGCGTGCTTGCGCGACTCGCGGATCAGCTTGAGCGGACCCATAAGCGCCGCCAGCGCGGTGCCGAACATGATGTCGCCGGCGACGATCCGCGCGGTGAGCACCGCGATCACTGCACGTTGCTCGGCCTCGGGGACCCGGTCGAGGAACCCCTGCGTGACGCCGATGACAGGGCGGCTCCTCGTGGTACCGAGCGCGAATGCGTTGATGCTGTCGCCCGTGCTCTCGAGCACGAGCAAGCGCGGCGGTGCGCCCAGCCCCGCCGCAACGGCCATGTCGTGCACGGCGCTCTCAAGCGCCGGCCGGCTTCCTTGCGCCAGCTCGGTCCCGCCGAACCGGTTACGCACCCAGTCCTCGGCGTTGGACAGCTGGACGGCTGCGGCAAGCGAGCCCAGCAAAAGCAGCAGCACCAACGCTCCGCCCAACGCGAGGAGGTAGCCGCGCACGTAGGCGTCGAAGTCATCGGCGAACACGCTGAAGGCGAACCCGGGGATGCCCACGAGCGCAGCGTCGAGCAGGACCGCTGACCCGAACACGAACAGCACGACGAAGACGACCAGCTTGGCCCGGTTCTCGTCGACACGGACCCACAGCGGGGTCGCACGGATCGGACGCGGCGTTGCGCTCACGGTCAGCGCACCAGCAGTGCCCAGGCCGCGGCCGCGACACCCAAGGCACCGACGAGCGACATCACGACCTTGCCGCGCAGACTGAACTGGCGAGAGCGCCACAAGATCACGTAGGCCGCCGGGAAGAAGATGACGTAGGCAAGCAGCACGGCCATGAGCACGACCGGGAAGTCGACCTCCTGGGACACCCCCGCGTTGCCGGAGGGTTCGAACTCGTCGACCTTGTACAGGTCGAACCCCGGCTCGCCGAGAAGCCCTTGCGGTTGGTTCGGCGGCAGCTCGGTGCCGCTGCCCTCGTCGAGAGCGGCCTCGAGCTCCTCTTGCCTGCTCGGATCCATCAGAACAGGCCCTCCTGCTCGGGTGCGGTCACGGGGGGCTCGATGCCGAGGTGCTCGTAGGCACGGGCTGTCGCCTGGCGCCCCTTGGGGGTCCTCACGAGCAGTCCGAGCTGCAGCAGGAACGGCTCGTAGACGTCCTCGAGGGTGTCGGGCTCCTCGCCCACGGCACTTGCGAGGGTGTTGAGACCGACGGGGCGTCCGGCAAACGTCTGGGCGAGCGTGCTGAGCACCTTCACGTCCATCCAGTCGAGCCCCAGGTGATCGACCTCGAAGAAGGCCAGCGCCTCGGCGGCGACGTCCTCGTCGATCGAACCCGAGTGCCGCACCTGGGCGTAGTCGCGGACCCGCTTGAGCAGCCGGTTGGCGAGCCTGGGTGTCCCGCGGCTCCGGCGGGCGATCTCCGCCGCACCCCCCGTGTCGACCTCGACCCCGAGGATCGACGCCGAGCGAACGACGATGGCAGCGAGTTCCTCGGCCGAGTAGTAGTCGAGACGAAACGCCATCCCGAACCGGTCACGCAGCGGACCCGTGAGCAAGCCCGTGCGGGTCGTCGCACCGACCAGGGTGAAGCGGGGCAGTTCGAGCCGAATGGAGCGCGCGGCCGGACCCTTGCCGATGACGATGTCGAGATTGAAGTCCTCCATCGCGGGATAGAGGACCTCTTCGACCACACGGTTGAGCCGGTGGATCTCGTCGATGAACAGCACGTCGCGCTCGCTGAGGTTGGTGAGTATCGCTGCCAGGTCACCGGCGCGCTCGATGGCAGGCCCGCTCGTGGTCTTGAGAGTCACGCCGAGCTCGGCGGCGATCACCTGGGCGAGTGTCGTCTTGCCGAGCCCAGGCGGTCCGGACAGCAGCACGTGGTCGAGCGGCTCGTCGCGCTGGCGGGCGGCGTCGATGAGTACGGAGAGATTCTCCTTGACCCGGGTCTGGCCCAGGTAGTCGTCGAGACACCGGGGGCGCAGCGACCGTTCGATCTCCAGATCGTCGTCGGTGAGCTCGGCGGCGACCAGGCGCTGTTCGACATCCTCGCGCCGGGCGTCATCGGCTTCCCACACGGTCCCCATCAGCCGACCTCCCCCGCACCGTGCAGGGAACGGTTCGTCGCGCTCCTGCGTCCACGCCTGCCGCTCGAGGAAACCCGCGCTGCGACGACCGCGCCCAGCCAGGCGCACAGCGCGAACAGCGGCGCCTCGAAGATGATGATAGCCGCGATCGCGTCGTTGCCGAACGTGTCGGTCATGAAGAACGCCATCGGCTGCGCGAAGACGGCGAGCACAAGAAAGACCGTCCAGGCGACCGCCGCAGGCAAGACGCTCGACTTCGCCCGGAGCAGTCCGGCGGCCGTGCCGGCGGACAGCAGCAGCAGCGGCCCGCCGAGGATCACGGTCCCCGTTGCCGCGCCGACCATGCCCTCGGCTCGCCCGATGGCGATCCGCTGGAGCAGCATCGCAAGCCCGGCGAGGCAGATCGTCGTCGCGAACCCCGCGGCAAGCCCGGCGGCGCGCCGCACAGGGCGCTCGCGCGTGATCCACAGTCCGAGCAGTACCGGTGATGCGGCCAGGATGAACGCGCCGAGCCACTGGATCCAGGAACCGCCGGCAATGAGCACGGTGCCGAGCACCGCGAAGATGCCGCTCACCGGTGCCAGCACCGCGATGTCGGCATGCACCTTCCGATTCATCGCGAGGAACCCAGACGTTTGAGCGCGTGCGTGATGAGGGCCTGCGCGTCACGTGGGTCGCCATCGAATCCGCCGAGCGCGACGGCCGCCTCGGCCGGCGTGAAGCCCATCGCCATCAACGCTTCGGACGCCTCGGCGACCGCGGCGCCGTCGGCATGCGGACCCTCGCCGCCGTCGCCGTGCGGCTCGAGGCGATCCGCCAGGTCGAGGATGATGCGCTGCGCGGTCTTGCGTCCCACACCGGGAATCGTGGAGACGGCCGCGACGTCGCCGGCGGCAACGACGCGCGAGAGGTCGGCGGGCGAGAACGTTGACAGCGCCGCGAGCGCGACCTTGGGCCCCACTCCGCTGACGGTGATCAGCGATTCGAACGCGCTCTTCTCGGCGGGGCTCTCGAAACCGAACAGCGAGAGGTCGTCTTCGCGCACGTGCAGGTGCGTGTGGACCGTGACCTCGTCGCCCTCGGAAGGCAGCGCAGCGAGCGAGGCGGTGCTCATCATCACGCGGAAGCCCACGCCGCCCACGTCGAGGATGCACGAGTCTGTACCGCGGGAGACGACCCGCCCGGTCAGAAGCGCGATCACCGTGCGGCCGCCGATTCGAGCCGGGCGCGATCGCGCAGGTGCGCGTGGGTGATGGCGACGGCCAACGCGTCGGCCGCGTGATCGGGCCGGGGGTCGTGATCGAGGCCGAGCAGGGTCCGCACCATGTAGGTGACCTGGGTCTTGTCGGCAGTGCCCGAGCCGACAACGCAGCTCTTGATCTGCACCGGGGAGTACTCGCCGAGCTCGAGCCCGCACCCGGAGAGCGCCAGCAGGGCCACACCGCGCGCCTGCCCCGTGGCGAACGCGCTCTTGGCGTTGGTGCCGAAGTAGACGCTTTCGACCGCGCACGCCTGGGGGTTATAGCGCTCGATGACCTCGCGTACGCCGTCGTGGATGCTGCGCAGTCTGTCGGCGAGGTCCTCGCGGGGGGTGGTGGTGATGCATCCGTACGCCAAGGCGCGACACCCTCGGGCGCCGCGCTCGACGACACCCCAGCCGGTGTTCGCGAGACCGGGGTCGATGCCCACGATGATCATGAACGCCCCCTCGGCCGGCTCGTGCAGGAATCGAACATATGTTCAGGTTACCAGCCCGCGCCGACATGCGGCAAGGCGGGTGCGGATGCTACTCGAGAGCTGCGGCGATCTCGTCCGTGAGCTCCATCGTGTGGTACACGGTCTGGATGTCGTCGAGCTCCTCGAGCTTGTCGACGAGGTTCAAGACCTTCTTGGCGTCTGCGACGCTCACGGCCGTGGTGTTCACCGGCTCCATGACGAGCTCTGCTCCCTTGACCGGGACGCCGGCGGCCTCGAGCTCACGGCTCACCGCCATGAGGTCGGCCGGCGCGGTGTAGACGAGAACCTCCTCCTCGCCCACCTCCAGATCCTCGCCGCCGGCGTCGGCGACCAGCATCATCATCTCGTCCTCGTCGAAGTCGGACGCCTTCTCCACGGTGATCTGGCCCTGGCGCTCGAACTGGAAAGCGACCGACCCCGTGGCGCCGAGGTTGCCACCGGCCCGCGTGAACGCCGAGCGCACGTCGGCGGCGGTGCGGTTCCTGTTGTCGGTCAGCGCCTCGACGTAGAGCGCGACGCCCGCGGGCCCGTAGCCCTCGTAGACGACCTCCTCGTAGTTCGCGCCCTCACCGGCGCCGAACGCCTTGGCGATGGCCGACTCGATCTTGTCCTTGGGCAGCGAGTAGCTCTTGGCCTTGGCGATGGCTGCGGCAAGCGACGCGTTGTTCTCCGGACTGGGGTCTCCCCCGGTCTTGGCCGCAACGGTGATGATGCGCGAGAGCTTCGAGAACAGAGCCGAGCGCTTCTTGTCCTGCGCGGCCTTGCGATGCTTGGTGGTCGCCCACTTGGAGTGTCCGGACATGTGCCGTCAGTCCCCTATCTACCGAGAAGAGAATCGTTCACGCGCCAAGCATTCTACCGCAGCACGGTGCGGCATCCCCGCACAGACCCTAGGAGCCGACGACCTGCTCGACGAAGTAGCGGTGCACCCGCGGGTCACCGGTCAGCTCGGGGTGGAACGTGGTCGACATCAGGCGCCCGTGGCGTGCGGCGACGATGTGCCCGTCATGCTCGGCGAGCACCTCGACTCCCTCACCCACCGACTCGATCCACGGCGCGCGGATGAACACTCCGCGGTACACCTCGCCGATGTGAGCGAAGTCGATGTCGGCCTCGAACGAGTCGATCTGCCGGCCGTAGGCGTTGCGTCGCACCGAGACGTCGAGCAGCCCCAGCGAGCGCTGCCCCTCGATCGCGTCGACCACCTCGCGTGCGAGCAGGATCGCGCCCGCGCAGGTGCCCCACACGGCCATGCCTGCCTCGTGGCGCGCGGTCACGGCCTCGTAGAAGCCGTAGGCGTCCATCAGCTTGGCGATCGCGGTGGACTCGCCGCCCGGGATGATCAGCCCGGCACACTCGTCGAGCTGATCGGGCATACGGACAGCGACGGCGCCCACGTCGAGCGCCTCGAGCGCGTAGATGTGCTCTCTGAAGGCGCCCTGGAGCGCCAAGACCCCGACCTTCACGCTACCAGCCACGCTCCTGCATGCGCTCGGCGTCCGGGATGTCGGAGATGTTGATGCCCACCATCGCCTCGCCGAGGTTGCGCGACACGCGTGCGATCACGTCGGCGTCCTCGAAGTGCGTGGTCGCCTCGACGATGGCCTTGGCGCGCTTGGCCGGATCGCCGCTCTTGAAGATGCCGGAGCCGACGAACACACCGTCGCACCCGAGCTGCATCATGAGCGCGGCATCAGCCGGCGTTGCGATGCCGCCCGCCGAGAAGTTCACGACCGGGAGCTTGCCGTTCTCGGCGACCCACTTGACCAGCTCGAAGGGCGCCTGAAGGTCCTTGGCGGCGGTGTAGAGCTGCTCAGGACGCAGCCCGGAGATCCAGGCGATCTCGTCGTTGACGGTACGGATGTGGCGAACGGCCTCGACGACGTTGCCGGTGCCCGGCTCGCCCTTGGTGCGCACCATCGATGCGCCCTCGGCGATGCGGCGCAGCGCCTCGCCCAGGTTCCGGCAGCCGCACACGAACGGGACCTTGAACTGCCACTTGTCGACGTGGTGCTCCTCGTCGGCGGGCGTGAGGACCTCGGACTCGTCGATGTAGTCGACGCCAAGCGACTCGAGCACCTGAGCCTCGACGAAGTGGCCGATGCGGCACTTGGCCATGACCGGGATCGAGACCGAGCCCACGATGGCCTCGACGATGGTCGGGTCGGCCATACGGGCCACGCCGCCTGCGGCGCGGATGTCGGCGGGCACACGCTCAAGCGCCATGACGGCGACCGCACCCGCGTCCTCGGCGATCTTGGCCTGCTCGGCGGTCACGACGTCCATGATGACGCCGCCCTTGAGCATCTCGGCCAGTCCGGTCTTGACTCTGGGGGTAGCGGTCTCTCGCATGGTCTCGCTCACGTGCGTGTGCTCCTTTCGGCGTGCGCGACTGCGGTCCTTGGCGGGATCGCCCGCGCGCTTCGCTCGGTTCGTGGTCGTGTGACGGTCGTGCGTGAGCACCGATTGTACCCGTGGGTGCGACGCAGGTAAAACGGCGGCAGCCGCTGATTCCGCACCAATTCGACGCGCGGAAGGCGCGTTTCGACCGGCGACTACTTCATGGTGATGTTCACGTCGAGCGCGATGACCTGGAACCAGGTCGTGCCCGGCGCGAGCCGAACGGTCTTTCCGTCCGCATCCTTGAAGCGCGGCGGGGTGTCACGATCGGCGCTCCACGTCACGTCGTAGCGCCTGCCGTGCTTGAAGATGGTCGCCTTGCCCTTGCCGCCGAGGCCGATGTCGTAGGTGACGGAGCCGACCTTGTCGCGGCTCTTCGGCGTGTACTTGGCCCACAGGACCACGACGTTGTCGGCCGCGACCTGCTTACCGGTCTCGGCGTCCTTGTGGACCTTGCCGTTGTTCCAGCGCAGCCACTTGCCGGCGTCCTCGTCGAACTCCCAGCGCACCTTGTTGGCCTGGGAGAACGGGATCGAGAGCTCCGAGACCTCCACGGTCGTCTCGGCGCTCCTGCGCTTGTCGTACTGGAGCGGCTCGAGCACGGCGGTGACCCCGTAGCCGCGCTTCTTGGCCTCGGCGTAGCCCTTCTTCGAGTCAAGGTAGAGGTTATGCGGCGCGCTGCGAGAGCTCGAGCGGTAGTACGGTGCCGAGACACCCGCGTCCTCGCTCAGGTTGGGGATCTTCGAGGCGTTGACGGCGCGGTTGACCGTCGAGCTGGCGCCCGAGAAGAAGAACAGGCCGTCGTACTGCGGCACGATCCAAAGATCGGAGAACCGCGCGCTGCGCACCGGGCCGATGTCGGAGGGCACGTCGGACTGGAAGATGCAGTTGAAGCGCGTGATGCCGCCTTCGGTGACCGACTCGTAGACCACGTCGGCCGAGTTGAGTCCGGTCTGCGGGCGGGAGGCCGGCGAGTTCTCGATCTTGACTGAGAGCGGCCGCTTCTTGATCGCGCGGTCGTCGGGAGCCTCCGTGCCGCGATAGGGCCAGCGCGCCGGCTCGGGCGGCTGCGGCACGATACGCTCCATGACCGCGACCGGCCACGCGCTCGTGAGCTGCGTGACCTCCCGCTTGCACCCGCTGACGCCCAGCGTCAGCACCACGATGGACACGAGCGCCACGATGCGATTCAGTGCCGATGCGGCCATGCGGACCTTCCCTGCCATCACGCCGCCGGCGTACCCGACGGCCGCTCACGAGTCTAGTGACGACCGACACATCGGGTCAAACCGCTTCGATTGCCGCCGGTGTCGGCCCGGGCGTACGATGGGCACACGACGACCGCCCGGATCTGGAGATGCGCGTGCCCTGCTACCTGCTGCACATGGTCGAGATGCCGGAACCCACACCGTACGACGACCCGGACCTCAAGGATCTCGTCGGCCAGTTCCCTCGACTGTTCTGCGCGCACTGCAACCCGCCGAGGAACCTGCGGGCCTCGGAGGCCACTCGCTGCCTCGACCGCGAGGCCCCCTGCTGGAAGCCGGCCGACCGGATCTGCAGCGACTAGCGCTCGATGCGCGCCTGCGGAAGCTGCGCGCGGCGCGCCCACACCACAAGCGCCGCCCCTCCCGCCACCATCGGCAGTGACAGCAGCATGCCCATGGTCGCCCACTGCCCGAGGATGAAGCCGAGCTGGCTGTCGGGCTCGCGGAAGAACTCGACGAACAGGCGCGCGACGCCATAGCCCGCGATCAGCCAGCCGAGCAGCTCGCCGCGCGGCCGCGGAGGCAGCTTGCGCGCCAGCAGCACCATCACGACCAGCAAGACGACGCCCTCGAGCGCGGCTTCGTAGAGCTGCGACGGGTGTCTCGGCAGGGGTCCGGCACCCGGGAACACCATCGCCCAGGGGACATCGGAGACGCGCCCCCACAGCTCGGCGTTGATGAAGTTCGCCACCCGACCGAGCATCAGCCCGACCGGCGCCCCGACAGCCCCGAGGTCGCACAGCGTGAGCCACGCGATCCCCAGGCGGCGCGAGACGACCCACCCGGCGACGAGGATGCCCACGAGCCCGCCGTGAAACGACATGCCGCCGTCCCATACCGCGAAGACGTCAAGCGGGCGCGACAGGTAGAACCCGGCGCCGTAGAACAGCACGTAGCCGAGACGACCGCCCACGATCACGCCGATGACGGCGGCCAGAACGATCGAGAGCACGTCATCGTCGGACAGCCCCAGATCCCAGCGCCGTGCGAGCCAGCGCAAGATGAGCGCCGCACCGACGAAACCGGCCACGTACGCCAGCCCGTACCAACGCACGGCGAGCGGTCCGATCGCGAACGCGATCGGGTCGATGTCGGGATAGGCCAGACCCACGGCGGCAGGAGCCTCCGCGCCTAGAACGAGACCTGCGGGGCCTCGCGCTGCTCGGCGATCTCGAGCTCGAAGTACTCGCGAGCCGCGAACCCGAACATGCCTGCGAGCAGGTTGGCCGGGAACGACTGGATGGCGGTGTTGAAGCTCATCACGGTGTCGTTGTAGAACTGCCGAGCGTAGCTGATCTTGCCTTCGGTGTTGGTCAGCTCTTCCTGCAGCTGCATGAAGTTCTGGTTCGCCTTGAGGTCCGGGTAGGCCTCGGCGACGGCGAACAGCGACTTCAGCGCGCCGGTGAGCATGTTCTCCGCGGCGGCCTGGTCGGCCACGCCGGTGGCGTTGACGGCCATGTTGCGGGCCTGGATGACCTTCTCCAGGGTGTCCTTCTCGTGCGACGCGTAGCCCTTCACGGTCTCGACGAGGTTCGGGATGAGGTCGTAGCGACGCTTGAGCTGCACGTCGATCTGCGCCCAGGCGTTGTCGACCCGGTTGCGCAGGACCACGAGGCGGTTGTAGAGCGCGATGACGGCAAGCGCGATGACCACGAGGATCGCACCGACGGAAAGGCACGCGAACAGCGGCATGGCTTCTCGACCCCTCTGCTTATTGCGCGCGAACCCGCGCGTACGGCTGACCACACCATCGTAGCACTGCGCCTGCGAGCGCGGAGGTCCTACGTCGCCGAGTCGAGCTCCAGCGAGTCGATCTCGGCGAGCGCGTCGTCGACGCACTCGACTGTGCTGAGCTGGCGCCTGAAGTACTCACAGTACGCCTCGGCGCGGGGATCCTCGTTGACCGCCGAGAAGTCCACGCCCACGGGCAGGTCTTCGGAGTCGGTGACGACGACCAGCCCGGTGCTGGCAGCCATCTCGGGATCCTCTGCGAGCGCCTCGATCGCTGAGAGCAGGAAGCTCGGTACGATCGCGGTCACGGTGATGGCGGTGCCACAGTGCGGGCACACGAACGTGATGTCGGCGCGCTCGGACTCGCGCACGACGACCGAATCGACGTCTTCGAGCCCGACCTCGACCACCCCGTCGATGGGGCATGTGATCGTGAACTCCACGTTCGCACCTCCATCAGCTACATCGGCATCCATCATAGCGCTCTCGACCGTAGAGACTGGGTACGCGTGCCGGCGGCCATGCGGTCGATGCCCGCCCCGACGCAAGAACCACGCCACAGTGCTAGCATTTCCCACCGATGTCTTCGCCGACCGACACTCAGGACACGCACACCGACGCCGCTGCAGCGCTGGCACTGCACGGCACCCGTCGGCAGCGCTTCATGCGCGGCGCCAGATTGGGCATCCCGATCCTGCTCGGCTACGCGCCGGTGGGCATGGCCTTCGGCATCCTGGCGCGCCAAGGCGGCTTCTCCACCTTCGAGGCGACCGTGTGCTCAGCGACCGCGATTGCCGGGGCGGGTCAGTTCATCGCACTGTCGGTCCTGGGCTCCGGAGCGGGTGCCGCGAGCGCGCTGGTCGCCACGGCCGTCGTGAACCTGCGCTACCTGCTGTTCTCCACGACGCTCGCGCCTCACGTCCACTCGGCTCGCCCCAAGACGCTGGCCTGGCTCGGCTTCACGCTCACGGACGAGACCTTCGCGGTCAACGTCGCCGACCTGCGCCAAGGAACCGCCACGCTGGCGTCGATGAGCGGCGTCGGAGCGATCGCGTGGACCGGTTGGGTCGGCGGCACCTTCCTCGGCGCCGCCGGCTCGGCACTCATCGGCGATCCAGCGCGCTTCGGCGTCGGATTCGCGATGCCCGCGATGTTCTCGGCGCTGTTCGTGGCGCTCGCCGAGGATCGCAGACACATCGTCGTGGGCGTCGTCGCCGGCGCTTTGTGCCTGCTGCTCCCACTGGCCCCCGCGCTGGGGCTGCCGGAGCTCGCCGGGAGCTGGTACGTCGTCATCTCGGCCATCGTCGCGGCAAGCGTCGCATCGGCGGTGTGGCGCGATGAGTGAGACGACCGCGACTGCGATCTGGACCGTCATCATCGGCATGGCACTCACGAACTTCGCGCTGCGCTACTTGCCGCTGGCCGTCCTGTCTCGGGTGAAGCTGCCCGCTCCGTTCTTGCGGTGGCTGTCGTTCGTGCCCATCTCGGTCATGGGCGCGCTCGTGGCAAGTGAGGTCCTGCGCCCCGGCGGGTCGTGGACACCGCCGCTGGGCAACCCGGGGATCGCCGCGTCCGCGCTGACGATGGCGGTGTTCGCCCTTACCCGCAGCTTCCTCGGCGCCACGCTCGCCGGGATGGCCTCCTTCGTCGCGCTGTCTGCATTCATGTGACCGCTGGTCCCCTCGCTTTGCCCCGTGCCGCGGCGCCGTATACACTGTCGCCCCCGGCCCTTGGTGCTTTCGACGCGTCGCGTGACCCACGCTTCGCCTCGGCACTCGAGACATGAGGAGCTACCGTAGCGATGGCACGTGTCCGCCCCTTCGCCGCATGGCGCTACGCGTCGGCCGGCGACCTTTCGTCCTTGACCGCGCCCCCCTACGACGTCCTGTCGCCCGAGCAGCGCGACGAGTTGCTGCAGACGAACCCTCGCAACGTGGTCGCCCTCGAGCTGCCGGCCGGCCCGCTGGACCCGCAGCTCCCCGGCAACCGCTACGAGACCGGCCGCGCCACCTGGGACGAGTGGCGCCACGACGGCACGCTGGCCCGCGATCCGCAGCCGATGCTGTACGTGCTGGAGCAGCGCTACTCGCTCGGCGAGCGCGAGGTCTCACGCAAGGCATTCATCGTCGAGCTCGGGCTTGAGCCCTTCGACGCCGGCATCGTGCTGCCCCACGAGCGCACCCTGCCCAAGGCCCTCGGCGACCGCTTCGAGCTGATCAAGGCGACCGACGCCAACTTCTCGCAGGTGTTCGCGCTCTACGAGGACCCCGAGCAGACCACCGAGCGTGTCTTCTCGGCGGTCATGGCCACCGACCCGGTCATCACCGCCACCGACGCCGACGGTGTCGTCTCGACGCTGTGGGCCTCGCCCACCGAGCAGGTCGCCGCGGATCTGTCGGACCTGCTGTCGGACAGCCGCATCTACATCGCCGACGGCCACCATCGCTACACCACCGCACTCGCCTACCGTGACGAGCGCCGTGCGGCGGCGGGCGCGGACGCACCGGCCGATCCCGACTACGACTTCGTGATGGTCGCGCTGGTCAACATGGACGACCCCGACCTCGTGGTCCTGCCGACGCACCGCGTCGCGGACGCGGCGGGCGACTTCGACGCCGCCCGATTCAAAGCCGCGATGGAGCAGCACTTCGACTTCCACGAGCTCGCCCCCGGGCACCCGTCCGGCGCACTCGAGGGGCACGACCGGCCCGCCTACCTGGTGAAGACCGCCGCCGATGAGCGCCCGCTGCTCGCCGTGCTACGCGATGACGTCGACCTCGACGAGGCGATCGCGGTGGACCGCTCGAGCGCGTGGAAGCACCTCGACGTCGCCGTCCTCCAGGAGCTCGTTCTCGACCCGCTGCTCGGGATCCACCCCGACCGGCCTGAGACGCTGGAGCGCCTCTCGTTCGTCAAGGACGCCCACGAGGCGTTTCGTGCGGTCCCCGGGCGTGACGTCGCATTCGTGATGCGGCCGACCGGACTCGATCAGCTCAGAGCGGTCGCGCTTGCGGGCGAGATCATGCCGCAGAAGAGCACGTACTTCTATCCCAAGCTGCTCTCAGGCCTGCTCTTCCGCTCGATGGACGCCTAGGCGCCACCGAGCTACGCCTGGCGCCGCACCCCCACCCCGGACACCTGCCGGTCGATGAGGCGCGGGCACACGTCGCCGAGCCTGCACTCGTCGCAGCGCGGTGCCTTCGGACGACAGGTCTCTCGGCCGATGAGCCACGCCGCCAGGTCAAGCGTGCCGGGTGCGTCCGGACATGCACGCGCGGCCGCCGCCTCCATCGCCTGCGGGGTATCGACGTCGACGAGCCCGCTTCTGAGGAACACCCTGCGCACCTGGACGTCGTAGGCGACAGTCCCGCACTCCCGGCCAATGAGCTCGGCGCCGAAGACCCGCGACAGGAGCTCGGCTCCCATCACCGCCTTCTTGCGACCGATCCCGTCGAACTGCGACAGGCGCTCCGTGACCTCGACGACATGGGTGCCCGGCGCCCAGATCGCCGAGGCGTCGCCGTCCCACTCCTCGAGGATGCGTCGGGCCGCCGATGTGATCCACTTGGGCAGCGTCTCCTTGAAGCGATGGAGCATCGGTGGACGCTGCACGGCCTCGCGCACTGCGCGCGGCTGCTCGGCCAAGACGTGCACGTCGAAGCCGCCCAGTCGGCGGCCGAGCAGGTATGGTCCGGCCCATGCGCGCTCGGCAGGGATGCCCTGGGTGAACAGCAGCCCTATCAGGAACGCGTTGGGATCGGTGCGGAGCAGACGGTCGGCCTCGGGGTCGCCGGAGAACGAGTCACCGACCTGTGCCGCGCCCTGGGCCTCGAGCTCGCGGCCGTAGGCTGCGAGCTGCTCGGCGACGGTGGGTCGGGCCACTAGTATCGAACCGACTCCTTCTTGATCTTGTGGATCAAGACCTCGCGCTCCTCGGGGGTGTAGGCCTCCGAGAGCTCGCTGTACGCCGACACCTGCCCCTGCATCACCACTCCGTTGGCGATGCGGTGGAGTGCCCACAGAAAACAGGTGATGGACGAGGCGATGAACAGGTCACGCACCAGGCCGTAGATGGTGAGTTCGTTGTCGTAGTAGTCCATTGAGCGCACCCGCACCCTTCCCTTCGGTGGCCGAGACGGTGACAGCGCGCTGCGCCGTCACACATTGGTTCCCGTTTTGGCCTCTCGGGTTTCGGGGTGCCGTGCCTGAGTGGCGGAACCTCAGGACTCGATGCGCGGGCCGTGCCGGAGGAAGAAGGCGCAGTAGATGCAGCCGTCCTTGATCGCCGCCGAGCGGTCGACGTTCGGATCGAAGACCAGGTCGGGGTCGATGGTCAGCTCGTAGCTGTCCCTGTCACATGCTGCGAACGCGCACTTGGTGGGACAGTTGTCGTTCAACTCATTGGGGTGCGGGCACTCGGCCTGCATAGCCTCGTCGCAGCCCCTCTGCTCCCAACACTTCGCCATCCTCGCTCCTTGCTCGCACGCATGCCGGTACGTGAATCGCCATTCTACACCCGTTGCACGCACGCCCTGTGCCATTGTGTGCGACAATCCCGTGCGACATGAGCGCACTCCCCACTTCATACGACACGATCGTCGTCGGCGCCGGACCCGCCGGGGTCATGGCTGCGGTGCATGCTGCCGCCCGTGGCGACGTCGCCCTCATCGACTCCGCACAGCTGCCCCGAGACAAGAGCTGCGGCGGCATGCTCAACGAGTTCGCGCAGGAGTTCTTGCGCGACTTCGGCGGAGTCCCCGACGACATGGTCCTGGACCCCGCATGGGTGAACTTCCGGTACCACGACTGGGATCGCAGGATCAAGAAGCCGACCGAGCTGCGTTTCGCCAACGTCGACCGCCGCGCGTTCGATGACTGGCTGGTGTCGTTGCTTCCCGACAACGTCACCGTCATCAGCCCGGCGTCGCTCGTCACCTTCACCGAAGAGGACGACGGCGTGACGGTCGTGGCCAAGGGGGCCGGCTCCGAGCAGCTCTCCTGGCGCTGCGCGAACCTGATCGGCTGTGACGGCCCCCGGTCGACCGTGAGGCGCACCCTCGGTGTCGGCAGCGTGTCGACGTACGTGACGCTTCAGGACTTCTGCCGACTCGAAGGCGAGATCGAACCGTACTTCGACTGCGTCTATATGCGCGACATCGGCGATTCGTTCGCGTATGCGTATGTCGTGCCCAAGGGCGACGTGGCCATCGTGGGCTCGGTCTTCTACCCCAAGACGAAGCGTCCCCACCTGAAGCAGGAGCTCACACTCGGCATGCTCGCCGAGAAGCTGCCGCTGGGCCCCTCCGTGAAGCGTGAGGCATGGATCGCCCTGTCGGTGCGCGACCGCTCCGACGTGGTGTTCGGCTCGGGGCGCGTCTTGCTGGCCGGTGAAGCGGGCGGCTTCATGTCGCCGACCTCAGGCGAAGGCATCAGCTACGCACTCAACACGGGTCGGCTCGCCGGCGCCGCCGTAGGTGGCGCGGCCCCTCTCGATGCCCTGGACGCCTACCGCGCCTCCGCAGGCCACGTGAGCCGCAACATCAGCCGCAAGCTCAAGTGGCTGCCGTTCATGGAGTCGCAGACGGGCAAGTACCTGGCCGGGTTCGTGCCGGCTCCGCTCGTGTCGCGGGTGACGAAGGGCCTCTAGCAGTCTCGCTCTTCCGCGCGTCACCCGCGCGCGACGCGCTCCTTTCGGCCCCCTGCCGCAATCCGCTCCTCTACGTGTTCCAGTTCTCGTGCATCTTGCTCGGCGTGGCACACTCCTGCCCGCGGTACTTGCTGCCGAGCTCAGGGTGTCCGTAGGGCCGGTCGACCGGCGTGCTCATGCGGGCGAATGAGATCTGCCCGATCTTCATCCCCGGCACGAGCAAGATGGGCAGGTTGGCCACGTTCGAGAGCTCGAGCGTAAGGCGTCCATCCCAGCCCGGATCGACATAGCCCGCCGTCGAGTGGATGAGCAAGCCGAGCCGCCCCAGTGAGCTCTTGCCCTCAAGCCTGCCGACGAGATCGTCCGGCAAGGCGATGCGCTCGACGGTCGTTCCGAGCGCGAACTCGCCGGGGTGCAGGACGAACGGTTCCTCGGTCGAGGCCATGACGCGCTCCGTCAGGCCCGGCTGCTCGCGTGCGGGGTCGATGTAGGGGTAGCGGGAGTTCTGGAACACCTGGAAGTCCGCTCCCAGGTGCAGATCGATGCTGGACGGCTGGATGTCGTCGGGATCGCACGGGTCGACCACAATGCGACCTGCCGCGAGTTCCAACTTGATCGTCCTATCCGAGAGAACCATGGCGTCGCTCGTCATCCTTTCGGACACGGCGGGCCCGCGGCACTCCTGGTGCAGCGGGCCCGCCTCTAGTCTCAATCCATCAGCGTGGCGCCGGCGCCGCGCTGTCTTGCGCCGGCGGACGCGTCAGGCGCACTTGCTGTAGCCGCAGCTCCTGCATACCGAGCAGCCGCTCTCATGCTCGAGCGAGCCGCCGCACTCGGGGCAGGCGCCGGACATGTTGTCCAGCGAATCCGTGTGCTTGCTGATCGCGCTCTGCGCGGTGCCGGTCTCCATGTATTGCATCGCGTGCTCCATCACGATGCCGACCGCGTCGGCACACGAGAGCACCTTGCCGCCCTCGGCCCACGACGGCGACGGGCAGCGGATGCCGCGCAGGTGCTTGACCAGCGCCTCGGGGTCGACTCCGGCGCGCAGCGACACGGAGATCATGCGGGAAAGGGCCTCGGACTGCGACGCAGCGCAGCCGCCTGACTTGCCCATCTGCGTGAAGACCTCGCACATGCCCTGCTCGTCCCAGTTGACGGTGACGTAGAGGTTGCCGCAGCCGGTCTGGATCTTCTCGGTACGCCCCACGGTGATCGACGGACGCTCGCGCGGCTCGAGCTCCCCGGCGCGCATGGCGACCGCATCGGCCTCGGCGGTCTTGGCGCTCTTGCCGGTCGTGAGCACCTGGCCTTCCTTCGAACCGTCACGGTAGATGGTCACGCCCTTGACGCCCAGCTCATAGGCGAGGTCGTAGACCTCACGGACGTCGTCGGGGGTGGCCTCATTCTCGAAGTTGACCGTCTTGGACACTGCGTTGTCGGTGTACTTCTGGAACGCTGCCTGCATCCGGATGTGCCAGATCGGGGCGATATCGTGTGCGGTCACGAAGACCTTCTGCACGTCGGCGGGAACGTCCTCGATACCGTGCACCGAGCCGTGATCGGCGATCAGGGCCATGAGCTCACGGCTGTAGAAGCCGCGCTTGACCGCGACCTCCTCGAACAGCGGATTGACCTCGACAAGCCGGTCGTTGTCCATGACGGTGCGCACGTAGCTCACCGCGAACAGCGGCTCCACGCCCGAGGAGCAGTTGGCGATGATCGAGAGCGTGCCCGTCGGGGCGATCGTGGTCACGGTCGCGTTGCGGATCGGGCCGCCCTCGGGGGTGTCGTAGACCGAGCCCTCGAAGTTCGGGAACGAGCCGCGGACCTCGGCCAGCTTGCGCGAGGCCGACTTCGCCTCGGCGTCGATGAAGCCCATGATCTTCTCGCCGAGCGCGACGGCCTCATCGCTGTCGTAGCCCAGGTCGAGCTTGATGAGCATGTCTGCCCAGCCCATGACGCCCAGGCCGATTTTGCGGTTCGACCGGGCCAGGTCGCCGATCTGCTCGAGCGGGTAGTTGTTGACCTCGATGACGTCGTCGAGGAAGCGAACGCCGGTGTGCACGACGTCCGCGATGCGATCCCAGTCGACGTCCGGACCGGCGTCGGTGACCCTGACCATCTTCGACAGATTGACCGAGCCGAGGTTGCACGCCTCGTACGGCAGAAGCGGCTGCTCGCCACACGGGTTCGTGGACTCGATCTCGCCGAGCTGGGGCGTCGGGTTATCCCGGTTGATGCGGTCGATGAAGATGATGCCGGGGTCGCCCGTCGCCCACGCCATCTCGATGATGAGATCGTAGACCTCGCGGGCGTCGAGCTCGCCAGCGACCTCCTTGGAGCGCGGGTTGTAGAGGTGATACGCGGTACCTGCCCGCACGGCCTCCATGAACTCCTCGGTCAGCGCGACCGAGATGTTGAAGTTGGCGAAGTCACCATCGGCCTTGCACTTGATGAAGTTCAGGATGTCGGGATGGTCGATCCGCAGCACGCCCATGTTGGCGCCGCGACGGGTGCCGCCCTGCTTGACCGCCTCCGTGGCCTGGTTGAACACCCGCATGAACGAAACAGGACCGCTGGACACTCCCTGAGTGGAGCGGACCGAGTCGCCGGCCGGGCGCAGGCGGGAGAAGGAGAATCCCGTGCCTCCCCCGGACTTATGGATCAATGCGGTGTCACGCACGGCGCCGAAGATCGACTCCATCGAGTCGTCAACCGGGAGCACGAAGCACGCCGAGAGCTGCTGCAGCTCCCTGCCCGCGTTCATGAGCGTGGGCGAGTTCGGCAGGAACTCGAGCGAGGTCATGAGCTCGTAGAACGAGCGTGCAACCTCGGCCACCTCCGCCTCGTCGGCGCCCCATACCGCCTCGGCCGAGGCGATGTTCTCGGCGACGCGGATGAACATGTCGCTCGGATCCTCGACCGGATTGCCGGCCTCGTCCTTCTTGAGGTACCGCTTCTGCAGCACCTTGAGCGAGTTCGGAGTCAGAATCTCATCGATGGTGCGCGGATACCCGGTCGCACCTGCGGCATCAGGCATGTGCCGTCCCCTCTCTACGGTCATCAGGGGGCGTTGAACGAGCCGCAACGTCCCCCACATACAACATATAGCGGCTCGGCAATCGTACGTGCGCTAGATATGGTGCGTCAACGAGTGGGCGACGAGCGGTACCGACCTTGCGCTGTACGGCGCGGCGCCCGTTGGGAGCGGCCGAAGCGCCGTTCGGCGCGGCGCACCCAGGCGCCTTTCCGCGCGAGCGCGAGAGCCCGCAACGCGTGCAAACAAGAAGAGGCCACCCGATGGGCGGCCTCTTCGACACGGCTGAACTGTGCGAGCTAGACGGGCTCGACGCGGACGATCTCAGGAATCTGCTCCTTGAGAACCCGCTCCACACCGTTGGCCAGCGTGAGCTGAGACATCGGGCAACCGCGGCACGCGCCCTGGAGCGCGACCTGAACCACGCCCTCGTCGGTCACGTTCACGAGCTCGACGTCGCCGCCGTCGGCCTGCAGCGCCGGCCGGATGAGATCGAGCGCCTCTTGCACACGTTCCTTGGTGATCATGCCATCCTCCTCATCGAAGTCGGACCTCGAGCCGGGCGGCTCGATACACTCGTCCGCTCCGGTCATCACTGACATACCCGTAGTACAGCGAGCACCGTACCATAATCCTTACCGATTCTGTCAAGTTTATAACGCAGAACCACCCGGCACCGTTTGGTGCGGGTGGTTCCGTGAATGCGAAGAGCCGTCGGATGCACTTAGCGGCGTCCTACTCTCCCAGGCCATTACAGCCCAGTACCATCGGCGCTGGAGGGCTTAACTTCCGAGTTCGGAATGGGATCGGGTGTACCCCCTCCGCCATAACCACTAAGCGCATCCGACGGCTCTCACCGACGGAGCTCAATATGCTCCATGTCAAGACACCCGGCATAGTCGCCGGCTACCCTGAATGCTGCATAGCGCTTGAAAGTCACACGAATGAGATCAAGACCTCGGCCAATTAGTACTGCTCGGCTATACACGTTGCCGTGCCTACACCTGCAGCCTATCAACGTCGTAGTCTACGACGAGCCTTACCTGGTTAACCCAGTGGGTGAACTCATCTTGGGATGGGCTTCCCGCTTAGATGCTTTCAGCGGTTATCCCGACCGAACGTAGCTAACCAGCGGTGCCGTTGGTCGACAACTGGTACACCAGAGGTTCGTCCGCTCCGGTCCTCTCGTACTAGGAGCAGCCTCCCTCAATTCACCTACGCCCACGGAGGATAGGGACCGAACTGTCTCACGACGTTCTAAACCCAGCTCGCGTACCGCTTTAAATGGCGAACAGCCATACCCTTGGGACCTACTCCAGCCCCAGGATGCGATGAGCCGACATCGAGGTGCCAAACCCTCCCGTCGATGTGGACTCTTGGGGAGGATCAGCCTGTTATCCCCGGAGTACCTTTTATCCGTTGAGCGACGGCCATTCCACTCTGAGCCGCCGGATCACTAGAGCCGACTTTCGTCTCTGCTCGACTTGTAGGTCTCGCAGTCAAGCTGGCTTATGCTCTTGCACTCTACGAACGATTGCCAACCGTTCTGAGCCAACCTTACGCGCGCCTCCGTTACATTTTAGGAGGCGACCGCCCCAGTCAAACTACCCACCTGACACGGTCCCCCGCCCGGATTCACGGCACGGGGTTAGATCATCAATCTGCCGAGGGTGGTATTCCAAGGGTGGCTCCACCGAAACTGGCGTCCCGGCTTCGCAGCCTCCCACCTATCCTCTACACGACAAACCAATGATCGATGTCAAGCTGTAGTAAAGGTTCACGGGGTCTTTCCGTCCTTCCGCGGGTAATTCGCATCTTCACGAATAGTACAATTTCACCGAGTCTATGGTTGAGACAGCGCCCAAGTCGTTACGCCATTCGTGCAGGTCGGAACTTACCCGACAAGGAATTTCGCTACCTTAGGACCGTTATAGTTACGGCCGCCGTTTACTGGGGCTT
>Ga0073934_10001150_pt1 | contig 66669 bp, 64 predicted proteins | sample LarsenN4metaG_FD_76834 | JGI IMG/M metagenome (GOLD analysis project Ga0073934, IMG submission 76834) | Hot spring sediment bacterial and archeal communities from British Columbia, Canada, to study Microbial Dark Matter (Phase II) - Larsen... ... | reverse complement strand
CCGCGCAGCGCCTCCGGCAGCTCGCCCAGCCCCCGCGACACGCGCGCCCGCGCGTCCGCGATCGTCTCCCGTCCCGCGTCCGTCCGGCGGCCGTCGCGCATCACCTCGACGAGCAGCGGCTCGCCGTCCAGCCGCTCCTCCGCCAGCGCGATCACGTCGCCCGCCATCCGGCCGTCGTCGCCGTAGCGCCGGAACACCTGCTTCCTCCCCGGCAGCGTCACCTTCTCCGGCGACAGCTTCAGCCGCGGCCGCCCCGCGTACGACACCAGCTTGTACGCCGAGTCGAGCGCCGGCGCGTCGTCCGACACCACCGCCGCCGTGCCGACGCCGAACGCATCGATCGGCGCGCCGCCCTCCAGCAGCCGCGCGATCTCGTCCTCGTCCAGCCCGCCGCTCGCGAAGATGCCAACGTCGCGCAGCCCCGCGTCATCCAGGATGCGCCGCGCGCGCTTGCTCAGCGTCAGCATGTCGCCCGAGTCGAGCCGCACGCCGCGCAGCCGCGCGCCCGACCGCAGCGCCACCTCCGCCGCCAGCCGCACCCCGTCCTCCGTGTCGTACGTGTCGACCAGCAGCACCGTCTCCGGGTACTGCCGCGCGAACGCCTCGAACGCCGCCCGCTCCGAGTCGTGCGCCTGCACGTAGCTGTGCGCCATCGTCCCCGCCACCGGGATGCCGTACAGCCGCCCCGCCAGCGTGTTCGACGTTGACTCGTACCCCGCGATGTACAGCGCCCGCGCCGCCTTCAGCGCCGCGTCGCTGCCGTGCGCCCGCCGCGATCCGAAGTCGACCAGCGTGCGACCCCGCGCCGCCAGCGCCGCCCGCGCGCCCTTCGACGCGATCACCGTCTGGAACGTCACCTGGTTGAGCAGGTACGTCTCGATGAGCTGCGCCTCCGGCATCGGCGCCGCCACTTCGATGATCGGCTCGCTTCCGAAGACGATCGTCCCCTCCGGCACGGCGCGCACGCTGCCCGTGAAGCGCAGCCGCGACAGCCGCTCCAGAAACGGCGGCGCGAACCGCCCCAGCGACTCCAGGTACGCGAGCGACTCCGGCGAGAAGCGCAGCCCCTCGAGAAACGCGAGGACCTGCTCCAGCCCGCACGCGACGAGGAAGTTGCGCGCGTGCGGCAGCCCGCGCACGTAGAGGTCGAACACGGCCTCATCGGTCATGCCTTCCTCGAAGTAGGCCTGCATCATCGTCAGCTCGTAGAGGTCGGTGAAGAGGCCGTCCGGCTCCAGCACGCCCTGCTCCATGCCGCGCCCTATTCGACGCGCCCGCCCGCCGCGGCCACCGCCTCCAGCGCGCGCTCGCCGTCGCCCGGCTCCCGGTCGACCGCCGCCACCGCGCGCCGCATCACCTCCACGTCGAACCCCAGGCGCAAGGCGTCGAGCGCCGTCTCCTTCACGCAGTAGTCCGTCGCCAGCCCCACGATCACGACCCGCTCGATGCCGCGACTGCGCAGGATGTCCTCCAGCTCCGTCGGGTAGCGGGCACCGGTGCGCGTGTCGCGCACGCTGAACACCGAGTACCCGTCCTCGCCGCCCGTCCCCTTCCTGATCGACTCGGCGCCCTCGAGCACGTTCAGCCCCGGGTAGAACTCGGCGCCCCACGTGCCGCCGACGCAGTGCACCGGCCAGATGCCGCCGTCTTTCGCGAAGTGGTGCGTCGTCTCCGGGTGCCAGTCCTGCGAGTACACCACGAGCGCCCCTGCCGCCGCAGCCCGCTCGATCTCTTCATTGATCACCGGCAACAGGGCCGCGCCGCCGGGCACGTGGAGCGACCCCTGCGGGTCCGCGAAGTCGTTCTGCATATCGACGACGACCAGCGCCGTCTTGCTGTCATACCGCGCCATCGCCACAGTCTCGCAGACACCGCCGCCAATGCGCGACCGTCCGCCGCAGGCCGCCGTGACGCGCGCCGCTTCGTGTGTCGCCGCCGCTGATGTACGATCGCCCTGCCATGCGCACGCGTCTTCCTCTCCGCTCCCGCGCCGGCTCCGCCCCCCGCCCGCGGCCGCCGCGAATCAATCAAACGAAACAATCATTGGCCCGAATCTGCGCGCCCTCAGGACGAGCATGCCGGGTCGCGCACAATCAAAGCGGGAGCCGCGCCGCATGACCTACGACGACGCCCTGCGCTGGCTCCTCACCCTGCCCGACTTCGAGCGCACCGGCGAGTTCGCCGACCGACCTGACGTCGAGCCGATGCGCGCGCTCCTCGCTGCGCTCGGCGGCCCGCACCTGGGCCGCCCGACCGTGCATATCGCCGGCTCGAAGGGCAAGGGCAGCACCGGCGCCATGATCGAAGCCGTGCTGCGCGCCGCGGGCATGCGCACCGGCCACTACATCAGCCCGCACCTCCACCGCTACAGCGAGCGCATCCGCCTCGACGGCAAGCCGCTCGACGGCGACGCCTTCGCCGCCGCGATCGCCGCCGTCCGCGACGCCATCGAGCGGGTCGAGCCGCGCGTTCCCGGCCGCCGCTTCATCGCCTTCGACGCGCTCACCGCCGCCGCCTTCGTCGCCTTCCGCGACACCGCCGTCGACGTACAGGTGATCGAGGTCGGCCTCGGCGGCCTCCTCGACTCCACGAACGTCTTCGACGCCACCGACGTCGTCGTCCTCACGCCCATCAGCCTCGAGCACACCGCCATCCTCGGCGACACCATCCCGCAGATCGCCGCGCAGAAGGCCGGCATCATCACGCGCGGCGCCACGGTTGTCGTCGCGCCGCAGCGCGAGTCCGCGCTCGACGTCTTCCGCCGCGCCGCGGCCGAGCGTGACGCGCGCGTGATCGAGGTCGCGCAGGCGTGCCAGCTCCAGCGCGTCTCCGCCACGCTCGAGCACCAGGACTTCCGCCTCAAGACGCCCCGCGCCACCTACGCCGCGCGCCTGTCGCTCATCGGCCGCCACCAGCTCGACAACGCCGCCACCGCCGTCCTCGCCGCCGAAGCGCTCGCCGAGCGCGCCGGCATCGAGCTCACGCCTGAGCACGTGAAGCGCGGCCTCGCCGGTGTCGCGTGGCCCGCGCGCCTCGAAGTGTTGAAACGCCGGCCGCTCGTCATCATCGACGGCGCGCACAACGGCGACTCCGCGCGCCGCATGGCCGACGCGCTGCGCGAGTACGCCGGCGTCCGCGACGTGACGTTCGTGCTCGGCACCCTCGCGGGCAAGGACGTCGCCGCCATCGCCGAGGCGGTCGCGCCGCTCGCCGCCGAGGTCTACGTCCCGCGATGGCCGCACGCCCGCGCCGCCGATCCGCGCGACGTCGCCGAGGCCGTGCGCGCGTTCGACATCCCCGTCCGCCCGTCCGGCTCCCTGCCCGACGCCGTCGAAGCCGCGATGGCATCGGCCGGCGAGCGCGGCTGCGTCGTCGCCTGCGGTTCGATCGCCTTCGCCGCCGCCGTCCGCGAGTACCTGCTGGGAATCGAATCAGATATGATCCGGCTAGCGCTATCGAAGGGAGTATCGAAGGCCGGGGGCGCCGCGTGAGCTGGCGCCTCGCCCGCACTACCACATGACCGACGGACGAAACGGACGCCCGCGCGTCGTCATCACCGGCATGGGCACGCTCAACCCGCTCGGCAACAACGTCGCCGAGTTCTGGGAGCGCGCGCTCGCCGCGCAGTCCGGCGTCGACTGGCTCACCCAGGTCGACTCCACCGGCTACGAGACGCACATCGCCGGTGAGGTCAAGGGCTTCGTGCCCGAGGAGTACATCGACCGCAAGGAGGCGCGGCGCATGGCGCGCTTCTCGCAGCTCGCGCTCGCCGCCAGCGTCGAGGCGTTCGCCCAGGCAAAGCTCGATCCCGAGAAGCTCGACGACCCGTACCGCGTCGGCGTCCTCTTTGGCAACGGCATGGGCGGCTATCCCGACACCGACCAGGCCGTCCGCGACATCGTCCAGCGCGGCGCCCGCCGCATCGACCCCTTCTACATGGTGAAGATGCTGCCGAACATGGCCGCCGCACAGGTCGCGATGCGCTACGGCTTCAAGGGCTACAACGCCACCGTCTCCACCGCCTGCGCCTCCGCCGGCAACGCCATGGGCGAGGCGCTCGAGATGATCCGCTCCGGCCGCGCCGACATGATGGTCACCGGCGGCACCGAGGCCGGCCTCTCCGAGCTGGGTCTGGCCGCCTTCCAGATCATGAAGGCGCTTTCGACCAACAACGACCCGCCGCAGGGCGCCAGCCGCCCGTTCGACGCGAAGCGCGACGGCTTCGTCTCCTCGGAGGGCGCCGCCATCTTCGTCATCGAGTCCGAGGAGTCCGCGAAGAAGCGCGGCGCCACTGTCCTCGCCGAGCTCGCCGGCTATGGCTGCACGTCCGATGCGTTCCACGTCGTCGCGCCCGTCGAGGACGGCGAGACGACGGCCGCGTGCATGGCGCAAGCCCTCGCCGACGCCGGCGTCCAGCCCGAGGACGTCGACTACATCAACGCCCACGGCACGTCGACGCAGGCGAACGACAAATACGAGACCATCGCCATCAAGCGCGTCTTCGGCGAGTACGCCTACCAGCTCCCGATCAGTTCCACGAAGTCGCAGATCGGCCACACGCTCGGCGCCTCCGCCGCCATCGAGTCCGTCGCCTGCGTGCAGGCCATCCGCACGGGCTGGGCGCCGCCGACCATCAACCAGGAGTTCCCCGATCCCGACTGCGACCTCGATTACGTGCCCAACGAGGCGCGCGAGGTGGGCGACATCAACGTCGTCTTGAAGAACAGCTTCGGCTTCGGCGGCCAGAACGCCTGCCTCGTCTTCAAGAAGTACGAGGCATAGTGCGCGTCGTCGTCACCGGCGGCGCCGGCTTCATCGGTTCCGCCGTCTCCTACGTGCTCCTCGATGAAGGCCACGACGTCACGGTCATCGATAACCTCTCGACCGGCTTCCGTGCGCTCGTGCCCGAAGGCGCGCGCTTCGTCGAGGGCGACCTGCGCGACGAGCAACTCGCCGGATGGCTGCGCGGCCACGACGCCGTCATCCACATGGCCGCGTTCATCGAGGTCGCGCGCTCCGTGAAGGAGCCGCTCGCCTTCGCCGAGAACAACATCCTCAACTCCATCCGCTTGCTCGAAGCCATGCGCAAGGCGGACGTCGGCAAGATCATCTTCTCGTCGAGCGCGACCGTCTACGGCAAGCCGCAGCGCCTGCCGCTGCGCGAGACGGACCCGCTCGGCGCGCAGTCAAACCCGTACGGCGCCACCAAAGTCTCCACCGAGGCCTTCGTCGCCACCTACAACCAGCTCTACGGCATGGACGCCATGATCCTGCGCTACTTCAATCCCTACGGCCCGAACGAGCTGCACGAACCGGAGACGCACGCCATCCCGAACTTCATCCGCGCCGCGCTCGCCGGCCGTCCCATCCCGCTTTACTGGAAGGGCGAGCAGGTCCGCGATTACATCTACGTCGACGACCTGGCGCGCGCGCACACGTCCGTCCTCAACCTCAGCGGACTCGACTACTTCAACATCGGCAGCGAGACCGGCACGAAGACGATCGACCTCGTGCGCGAGATAGCCGACATCGTCGGACGTGAGGTGGAGATCGAAGACCTCGGCGAACGCGCCGGCGACGTCGAGGCCACGTACGCGTCGTCGGAGAAGCTCATCGCCACGACGGGCTGGCGCCCGCAGGTGTCGCTCCGCGAAGGGCTCGAGCGCACGGTTGCATGGTTCCGCGAACGCGAACGCTGATCGCTACGCGCAGCTCTCGCGCAGCTCGTCGACGAACCGCTGCGCCGTCTCTCGCATGTACGGCGTGACGATCTCCGCGCCGGGCTCCGGCGGCGGTGAGAAGTAGAACTGCGCCTCGACCGCGATCTCGCCGCAAGCGAACCTCGATACCAGCGTGCGGCCGTTGCCTGCCGTCAGCCGCCTGAGCGTCCCGTCCGCATCGGGTGCAGCTGCGCGCATCGCCTCTACCAGCACGATCGCCGGCCCGCGGACGCCCTCGCTCGAGAAGCCATCGCGCTCGCCGTAGGACACCCGCCCTTCGCGCTTGCCACCGTCATCCTCCGGCGTCACCGAGTACACGGGCGATGACTGCGTGCCTTCCGGCAGCCACGCCGCCTCGACCGGCGCGAATCCCGTCAGCTCCTCAAACGCCTGGGCGTCCGCCACCGGCACGACCACCACGAGGCCGTCCGGCGCCTCGACGTCCGCCAGCGGCTTCGCCCGCGGCGCCGCCTCGCGCTCCTCGCCGATGACGTACATCAGCGCCAGCGCCGCCGCCGCCACGACCGCGCACGCGGCCGCCGTCCCGCCGAAGATGGCGAGCAGCCGCGCCGGATGGTTGGGCTGCGATAGGACGCTCACGCCCGCTTTAACGCTCACTCCCGCTCCCCCATATCAAAGGACTCGGCCCGAGTGACATCGCCCCGTTGGCCTGGCGCCCGGGATTGGCTAGCATCGGCGGCACTTCCCGATCCTCGCGGCGGGCGGCGCGAGCCACAAGCAGGTTGTCAAGCCATGTGGCCGGAGCCGTTGATACCCGCATCCGAGGATGACGCGAGCGACCCGAAGCGCTTCCGCACGGTCGTCCGCGCCGGCGACCGCACCGTCGCCGTCGCCGCCCTCGAAGTGATCATCTCGCCGCGCGCACGCTTCGCAACGTGCGGCGAACTCACCATCCTCGACGCCACCGGCGCACCACAACAGCGCGTCCGCGCCCTCGTCCTGCTCATGCGCGAAGCCCTCCGCCGCGCCGCCGAGCTCAACATCCAGCACGTCTACGCCGACGTCCCCGACCGCCTCCGCGACTTCCTCTTCCGCTGCTTCGGCATCGACACCGACCTCCTGCCCTCGCGCCGCGACGGCTGGCGCGCGATGGAAATCGACCTCGCCACCCTCCGCTCGCTGCTCCTGGATCGCTCCGATGCCAACGGCAACCTTTAAGGCCACGCTCGTGCGCGTCATCGACAGCCAGAACCCCGCCTCACCCTCCGCCGGCTACGCCGTCGGCCCCAACGGCAACACCGGCTCACAAAAAGGCCGCATGTACCGCTGCCTGCTCGAGTTCAACCTCAACAACAACCCCCAAAGCGGCCCCCCCATCGGCCCCGGCGCCAACGTCACCACCGCCGACCTCATCCGCTACGTCACCACCTACATCGGCGACGTCGCCTTCCCCGCCCGCGTCGACCGCTGCACCCGCCCCTTCACCGTCAACGCCACCTGGAACAAGTACGACGGCGTCAACGACTGGACCACGCCCGGCGGCGACGTCGACACGCCATCCATGCTCTACACGTCGCCCGACGGCGACCAGGGCGACCACGCCATCACCGGCATGGTCGACTTCGTCACCGACGCCCTCGCCAACCGCGCCGGCATCGTCCGCCTCCTCCTCCGCGCCACCGACGAGACCACCACCGACGCCCACCAGTACCAGGCCGAGCACTCGTTCGCCGGCCGCGAGCCCCGCCTCGCCGTCACCTTCGAAGGCTTCGCCACCGACGTCATGGAACCCGGCATCCGTACAATCCCCGGCAGCCGGCCGGCGCGCAGCGCACGCGCGGCGCGCGGCGCGCCGCCGGCCGCACCCGCGAGGCCCGCCCGATGACCACACCCACAGACCACCCGCCCGGCACCGCGCACCTGCGCAAATCGAAAGTGACGATCGAAAGTGACGACCGAAAGCGACGCTCGAAAGTGACTGTCGCCCAACACCGCCCCCATCCCGGATCCGCGCGCGACTGCGTTACTCGGCGATTTGAGGGTTTGCGCAAAACGTCCTCCGCACCCCGACCTCCGACCTCTGACCTCAAGGAGCCCAACACCAATGGCCGCTAACATCGCCGCCATCCGCGCCAACGTCCGCAAGGACCTCCACGACGAGGACAGCGCCAACTACCGCTGGACCGACGCCGTGCTCGACCGCCACATCACGCGCGCCGTCCTCGAGTATTCGCTGCATGCGCCGCTCGAGCAGCGCACCACGCTCACCACCACCGCCGGCTCGCGCGACCTCAGCCTCACCACCCTCACCAACCTCATCGCCGTCGAGGCCGTCGAGTGGCCCGTCGGCGAGTTTCCGCCGCGCCGCGTCGGCTTCCAGATCTGGGGCACGACCCTCACCATGGACGTGCCAGGCGCACCCAACGGCGCCGAGAACGTGTACGTCTTCTGGACGAAGGCGCACACCCTCGACGCCTCCAGCTCCACCATCCCCCCACCCCACGACGACCTCATCGCCGCCGGCGCCGCCGGCTACGCCGCCCTCGACTGGACCAGCTTCGCCAGCAACCGCATCAACACCGGCGGCGATGACACCTGGGGCCGCTACAAGGCCTTCGCCGACGAGCGCCTCGCCTACTTCGCGCGCGAGCTCCGCCGCCTCGGCCGCAACAACACCGTCCGCCAGCGCCGCATGTACACGACCGACGCACCATCAGCGTTCGAACAGGACCGCGTGAAGTACTGATGCCGCACTCCATCCTCCATCCTCCATCCTCCATCGCTCCACAATGAGAACGCTGAACGCCAACCTCGTCGCCGCCCAGAAGAGCGCCAGCCGGCTACCGCTCGTGAAGCTCACCCTCGAGAACCTCATCGGCGCCGTCCGACGCCTCGACTTCCAGACCGCCAACAGCGCCGCCAACAGCGGCGCCAAGCACGACTGCGCCGTCACCGACAACAACGTCCTCCACCGCATCCGCTCCGACGGCGGCGCCATCTACTACCAGCGCTCCCTCGACTTCAACACCTGGACGCAGCTCGCCACCGCGCGCGGATCCGCCGTCGCCATCGCCGCCGCCGGCTCCCGCGTCCTCTGCGTCTACAACGGCGCCGCGCCCGGCGCCGCCATCTACGTCCGCGAGAGCACCGACGGCGGCGCCACCTTCGCCAGCGAGACCCAGATCACCACCGCCGCCGCCTCCGTCGTCGACCTCGCCGCCGCCTACCAGGACGCCGCCGGCGACGCCGCCGTCGCATGGGTGCAGACCACCACCCTCCACCTCATCCTCCGCACCACCGGCAGCTGGGGCAGCATCCTCAACCAGGGTACCGTCTTCGCCACGCTCAACGGCGTGGCCATGTGCAAAGGCCTCACCTACGAGCTCGTCATCACCGGCAACGAGCCGGCGACGACCAAGCCCACCATCTGGTCGCTCCACTACAACACCGCCTCCGCCACCTGGAGCACCCCCCTCATCCAGGTGCAGGGCGACAGCGGCATCACGTCGTTCGGCGCGCCCTCCGTCGACTTCGCCGAGACGCGCCGCGTGACCTTCGTCGAGGCGCAGCTCTTCCCCTCCGGCTACACGCGCGCGTTTCGCACCTGGACGCACCCCGCCGTCTCATGGGACAGCGGCGCCTACAACTGGCGCACGCCGGTCCCCCTCAACTTCGCCGACACCACCGGCATCGCCATCGCCTCCGGCCCCAGCTCCACCACGTCCATCTGGGAGAGCGCGCTCACCTTCGCGCGCGCGGCGAGCCAGGCCGCCGTCACGCACGACGCGACGGCGCGCCTGCTCGCGCTCGAGATCCACGAGGACCACGCATCGCTCCGCGGCGTCGTCGACCTCGACAACGCCGACGGCTTCTATGCGTCCCTCCCCGCCGCCGTCAAGCTCGGCAACCTCGCCAGGGTCGAACTCGGGTACAAGACGCCGGCCGGCGACCTCACATCGCGCCTCCCCGACCTCTACCTCGCCGCCTACGAGTTCCGCCGGCGCGGCGGCCTGAGCACCCTCCGCCTCCACCTCGAGAGCGCATGGGACCAGCTCGCCCGCAACACGCAGCGCACCGCCATCGCCACCACCGGCGCCAGCTACGCCACGCTCCTCGCGCGCATCCTCGCCCGCGCCGGCTTCAACCTCGCCGCCACCAACCCCTCATCCCGCGCCCAGACCGTGCAGCCCAACCACCTCATCGACGCCGCCACCTCCGGCCTCGACGCCGTCCGCGCCATCCTCGCCGCCATCCCCGATCGCCTCTACGCCATCGACGGCGCGACCATGCGCCTCACCGAGCCGCTCGCCGGCGACACCGCCGACTACACCTTCGGCGGCGACCATCCGCTCTCGCTGCTCGAGATCCGCACCGAGCCCGACGACGTCTCAGAGGCGCACGCCTTCGGCGCCGCCGTCATCGGCGACGACGTCGACTTCGACCAGGCCGCGCACGGCCTCGGCCGCATCGCCCGCATCAGAGACCTCACGTCCGACACCGGCGCCGAGGCCGACGCCACCGCAGCCGCCCACCGGCGGCAGCGGCAGCTCACGCGCCACGAGGGCCGCATCGTCGCCCAGCCCAACGTCGGCCTCGAGCTCATGGACGTCCTGCAGCTCTCCGATAACCTCGTCGCCGGCTCCGACACGCCCCGCCGCGTCACCGCCATCCGCTGGCGCTACCACGCCGACCGCCCCACATTCGAGCAGGAGGTACGCCTTGGCCCCCGATAACATCATCGACCCCGACAACGTCCAGCGCGTGATCGCGCTGCGCGTGTTCTTCGGCCCCGCCCAGCCGCTGCCCGCCACGTACGGCCGCGGCGTCTGCGCCGCCTGCGGCTGCACCGGTGACGACGCCTGCACCGACGCCCTCACAGGCGACCCCTGCCGCTGGTACAACACGGAACACACCCTCTGCACCGCGTGCGCCGCCGTCAGCGCCGGCGTCGCCGTCCGGCTGGGACCACGGTGACGACCATACGCTTCGGTGATCCCACCTTCGCCACGCCACAGACGAGCGCCGCAGCGCAGCGCGCCAACGAGGTCGAGCGCGCGCTGCTCGAGTGCGAGGTCGGGCAGTGGCTGCCCGTCTACCTCGACAAGCTTGCGCACGCCGCGATGCTGGCCACGACGCTCAAGAAACGCGGCTACGACGTCCGGCGCAGCAAGACGACGCTCTGGGTCCTGGCGCCGGAAACGGCACGCCCCCACGTGCACCGCTGGGTCTACCCGCCCGGCGTCGAGGACGCCACCACCGTCGACGGCAAATGCGCGTGCGGCGAAGTGAAGCCGGCCAGCGCCAACGGCGACACGCCATGACCTCCATCCTCCATCCTCCATCATCCACCCTCCAGGGGACACAGCCATGACGACACCCACCCCCGAGATCCGCCACGGCGAGCTTAAGAGCTTCAACAGCGGAACCTACCTCGCTACCGTCCTTTTCGCCGGCTCCTGGCAGGCCAACGTCCCCAACATCCCCACGTCGCGCGCCATCGCCTCCGCCGAAATGACCGCCGGCCGCAAGGTCGCCGTCGCCTTCTTCGACCCCACCAACCCCTCCGACGCCGTCCTCTTCGCCGTCTGGACGTGAGCAGCCCCGTGCGCGACGCTTCCACCATGAACAGGACGTACGCCGCGCCGTCGATGCGCGTCGGGCCAGCCACCTTCGAGTGGGGCGCGCGCACCTACGTCATGGGCATCATCAACGTCTCGCCCGACTCGTTCTCCGGCGACGGTTTGACGCGTGTCGAAGACGCGCTCGCACAGGCGCGACGCTTCGTCGACGAGGGCGCCGATATCCTCGACGTCGGCGGCCAGTCGACGCGCCCCGGCCCCGTCCCGACCGAGGCCGGCTTCGACGAGATCACGCCCGTGGAGGAGATCGCGCGCGTCGTGCCCGTGATCGAGGCGATCCGCCGCGAGCTGCCCGGCGTCCCCATCAGCGTCGACACCTACAAGCCCGCGGTCGCTCGCGCCGCGCTCGATGCCGGCGCCCACATGCTCAACGACATCTGGGGCTTCCGCCGCGAACCCGAACTGGCCGGCATCGCCGCCGGTCGCGGCGCGCCCGCCGTCGTCATGCACAACCAGCGGGGGCGCCACGCGGACGACGTCATCGCCGCCATCGCCGAGGGCTTGCGCGCGTCGATCTGCATCGCCGAGGAGGCGGGGCTATCCCGCGACCAACTGATCGTCGACCCGGGCTTCGGCTTCGGGTGGACGCCCTCGCAAAACATCGAGATGCTGCGCCGCCTGCGCGAGCTGTGCGCGCTCGAGCTGCCGATCCTCGTCGGCACGTCGCGAAAGTCAACGCTCGGCCTCATCATCGGCGGCGCGCCCGTCGAAGGGCGCATCTTCGCCACGGCCGCGAGCGTCGCGCTCGCCATCGCCAACGGCGCCGACATCGTCCGCGTGCACGACGTGCGCGAGATGAAGCACGTCGCCCTCGTCGCCGACGCCATCGCGCGCGGCTGGCGCCCGGAGGACGCGTAGGTGCCCGTCGCATATCTCGCGCTCGGCGCCAACGTCGGCAACCGTCACCGCAACCTCATGCTTGCGGTCGAGTCGCTCGACGCGCTGTTCGGCGTGCTCGCCGTCTCGTCGCTGTACCGGTCGCAGGCCGTCGTCCTCGAAGGCGCGCCGCCCGGCCCGGACTACGTCAACGCCGCCTGCGCGGTCGTGGTCGACGAGAACGATGCCGGCGGCTTGCTCCAGGTCGTCAAGAAGCTCGAGCACACGATCGGCCGCCGGCCGGCCGCGCGCTGGGCGCCGCGACCCATCGACATCGACATCCTCCTCTTCGGCGATGCTGTGCTCGACACCGAGACCCTCACCATCCCGCACCCGCGCATGCTCGAGCGCAACTTCGTGCTCGTGCCCCTCGCCGAGATCGCGCCGCATGTGATCCATCCCGTCGTCCACCGCGCCATCCGCGACCTCGCGCGCGAGATCGGCCGCGAAGGCCTCGAACGGCTCTACGGCCCGGAATGGGCGCCGCCCGGCATCCCGCCGCGCGATTGACACACGCATGGCCGTGCGCTGCAATGTGGCGCGCCATGCAACAGACGGAGGCCATGTTGGAGATCGACCCGAGCACGCTCGGCACGCTGGAAGTCGACGGCTTCTGGGTGCCCTACCTCGACCTCTACGACGTGGACTTCCTCCCCACGCGCTTGAAAATGGTCAACGACGAATACGCATTCAAGAACAGTGTCCCGCGCAGCGGCCACGGCGCCATCCTGCCGCAGGAGCTGCGCGAGCTGCGCGCGGAGGGAAAGCGCGCCATCATCGTCGAGCGCGAAGACCGCTACTACGTCTTCGTCTCGCCTCCCTGATCATGCCGCCGAAGAAGAAGGTCAACGAACCGCACGTCAAGCTCTACGAGGCCGACTGCCCGGCCTGCGGCCGCCACTATGAGGGTAACTTCCCCATGTACGTCCGCATCGGCGACTTCCCGTGTATCTGCGGCGCCACCGTGCCGGCGCCGCGCGGGCAGGGCGGCTGGAACGACTACCGCTACTTCGATTAGGCGGCTGCACGCATGGAGTACCGCGTCCGCGTCGAGCGCAACAAGCTGAAGTTCGCGGCAGCGCACATGGCCACGTTCGAAGGGCAGTGCGAACCGCTGCACGGCCACAACTACGCCGTGACGATCGAGGTGGCCGGCGCGCTCACCGAAGATGCATGGGTGATCGACTTCTCGGCGCTCAAGTCGCTCGGCAAGGCGATCTGCGATGAGCTCGATCACAAGTTCCTGCTGCAGCGCGACAGCCGCATGCTCGAGATCGACGAGGGCATGAGCAACTGGAAGATCCGCTTCCGCGAGCGCGGCTTCGTCTTCCCCAAGTCCGACGTCCTGCCGCTGCCGATCGATAACACCACCGCCGAGCGCCTCGCCGAATGGTTCGCCGGCCGCGTCGCGCAGGACCTGCGCGATCGCGGCGCGACGAACCTCACATCGATCACCGTCGGCGTCGAAGAGGCGCCGGGGCAGGCTGGCTGGGCGACGCACTCACTCCCGCTCGACTAACGCCCCCGCCCGCGCTACGCCGGCCCCTGCGCGGGCGGCTGGCGGTCGCGCATCTCCCGCAACTGCCTGCGCCCGAAGTAGAACCCCGCCGCAGCAAGCGGCGCCAGCCACCACGAGAACGCAAGCACCGCGATCGCCACCGTCGCGATCCCGATCAGCACGGCGATCGACGCTTCGAACGCCTCGCTCGCCACTTCCAGCGGGTTCGACACGCCGCCGTCGTCGGCCGGCGCCGCCACCGGCACCAGGTGCGCCGTGATCGTCGCCAGGTCGACCTGGTTCGCGAGGAGCTGCAGGCGCCCCTGCACCTGCTCGATCTCGGCGCGCGTCATGTTGATGCGGTCCTGCACCGCCAGCACGTCGTTGATGTTGTCCGCCCGCTCGAGGAACTCGAGGTAGCGCTGCTCCGTCGCGACGAGGTTGCGCAGCCGCGACTCCAGGTCCGTCACCTGCTCCGTCACGTCGTTCGCGTTCGACGACTCCTCGTCGACCGTGCCGATGCGCCGCAACTGCCGAAGCGTGCTGTCGTACTCGCTCGCCGGCACGCGGATCGTGATCGACGCCGTCGCGTCCTCGCCCGTGTTCCCGAACGTCGAGCTGGCGACGAATCCGCCCGCGCTCGTGGCGATGTTGCCGACGTCCTCGAACTTCTGCGACACCGAGTCGACCGATAGCGTCAGCGTCGCCGTCCGGATGATCTTCCGATCGAGCGACGATGCCAGCGCGCCGCCATCACTTCCGCTGCTGTCGTCTCCCGGCGCATCGTAGTCTCCTGACGCGCGCGGCTCTCCCGGCGCTTCGGGCGCAGCTCCGCCGCCCACGCCTGATACCGCATCGTCGCGAGCGCGCCCGCCATCGTCGCCGCCGCAGGCGACGGCGAGCGCCATCGTCAATACAAGGGCGACCGCGACCAGCGGCCGCAGTGAGAGAAGGGATACCATCGCACACCTCCCGTTCCGCCGGCACAGCGCCGGCGATCGTCCCGACGAGGGGTTCCCCTTATTTGTTCCCGCGTCCTGCCGCCCCGAAGCTCAACGGGTATCCTGCCAGCAGTGCCAAACGGGAAATTCCTCGTCACGGGAGGCCGGCCGCTCCGGGGCCGCGTCCGCATCAGCGGCTCCAAGAACGGCGCCGACTACGCCCTCGCGGCCGCGCTGCTCACCGCCGGCGACGTCGTCCTCCGCAACGTCCCTGACATCGGCGACGTGCGCCAGATGGAGGAGATCCTCGAGCATCTCGGCGCCGACGTCGCCCACGACGGCTCCGTCGTCCGCATCAACTGCGCCAACGTCAACAAGTTCGACGTCCCCGCCACCCTCGCCAACCGCCTCCGGGCCAGCTTCCTCGTCATGGGGCCGCTGCTTGCGCGCTTCGGCCGCGCCGCCTGCCCGCCGCCCGGCGGCGACGCCATCGGCATCCGCCCGCTCGACGTCCACCTCGCCGGCTTCCGTATGCTCGGCGCGAACGTGCGCCAGGACGGCCAGGTGTTCGACGTCCGCCAGGTCGGCCCGCTGCTCGGCGGCAGGCTCGTGCTCGACTACCCGAGCGTCATGGGCACGCTCAACGTCATGCTCGCCGCCACGCTCGCCGAAGGCACGACCACCATCATCAACGCCGCCAGCGAGCCAGAGATCGCCGACCTCGCCGACATGCTCAACGCCATGGGCGCCAGCATCAGCGGCGCTGGCACGCACACCGTCCGCATCGAGGGCGTGCGCGAGCTGACCGGCGTCGAGCATGCGGTGATCCCCGACCGCCTCGAGGCCGGTACCTTCGCCCTCGCGGCCGCCATCACCGGCGGTGAGGTCGAGCTGGACGCCGCCGTCCCCGAGCACCTCGACGCCCTCCTCTGGAAGATGTCCGAGGCCGGCGCCGTCGTCGAGATGACCGACGCGGGCCTCCGCGTGCGCGCCGGCGAGGAGCACCACGCGATCAACGCGCAGGCGCTGCCGTATCCCGGGTTAGCGACGGATATGCAGCCCCAGCTCGCCGCCTTCCTCACGCAGGCCACCGGCGTCAGCACCATCCACGAGCGCGTCTTCGACAACCGCCTCCTCTATGTCTCCGAGTTGCGCAAGATGGGCGCGAACATCGTCGCCATGGGCCAGACGGCCATCATCACCGGCCCCACGCCGCTCCGTGGCGCCAGCGTGTCCGCGCTCGACGTGCGCGCCGGCACCGCCTGCGTGCTCGCCGCGCTCGTCGCCGAAGGCACCACCGAGATCAGCGAGATCCACCACATCGACCGCGCGCACGAGCAACTGCATGGTAAACTCGCCGCGCTCGGCGCCTCGATCGAACGCGTGTAGATCGGTTACGCTGGGCACCTGCTGACGTCTGGTCCGTCCGCTCCCGCTCTGGACGGATTTCTTGCGATACGGATAGGCACTGGGAGTAAGGAATGCTTCTTCCGAAGCGGATCGGGGTCGACTTGGGCACGGCGAACGTGCTCGTGTACGTCAAGGGCAAGGGCATCGTCGTCAACGAGCCCTCGGTCGTCGCCCTCGCCAACCGTGACAACACCGTCGTCGCCGTCGGGCGCGAAGCGCAGGGCATGATGGGGCGCGTCCCCGGCAGCATCTCCGTCATCCGCCCCATGCGTGACGGCGTCATCGCCGACTACCTGATCACCGAAGCGATGCTGCGCTACTTCATCCAGAAGGTCGTCGGCCGCTTCAACCTCGCCAAGCCCGAGGTGATGGTCTGCATCCCCGCCGGCGTCACCAGCGTCGAGCAGCGCGCCGTCCGCGACGCCGCCGAGCAAGCCGGCGGCCGCCGCCCCGTCCACCTCGTGCCCGAGCCGCTCGCCGCCGCCATCGGCGCGCGCATCCCGATCAATTCGCCCAGCGGCAACATGGTCGTCGATATCGGCGGCGGACGCACCGAGGCGGCCGTCATCTCCATGTACGGCATCGTCGTCAGCGAGAGCGTGCGCGTCGCCGGCGACCGCCTCGACGACGCGATCGTCGCCTACGTCAAGCGCCGCTACAACCTCATGATCGGCGAGCGCACCGCAGAAGACATGAAGGTGCAGATCGGCGCCGCCGTACCGCTCGAGCGCGACCTCGAGCTGGAGATCCGCGGCCGCGACCAGATCACCGGCCTGCCGAAGACCATCACGGTGAAATCCAGCGACGTCACGGCCGCCATCCAGGACTCCCTCGGCACGATCGTCACCGTCGTGCGCAGCGTCCTCGAACGCACGCCGCCCGAGCTCGCCGCCGACGTCATCGACCGCGGCATCGTCCTCACCGGCGGCACGGCGCTGCTCCGTCACATCGACATCCTGCTCACGCAGGAGACCGGCATCCCCGTCACCGTCGCCGAGAACCCGATCGAATGCGTTGCCATCGGCGCCGGCGTCGCGCTCGAGTACCTCGACGTGATCAAGCGCAGCCTCCCCACCGAGGAAGAGACGCTCGTCGCCAGCTACTGAGCCCCCGCCGCCGCGGTGCGTTCGCTCCTATCCGTTGAAAACGCGCTGTGATTGCCGCTTCGGCCGGGCGCGAATTACGGATTTCTCAGTCCTTCGGCCGAGGCGGCCCCCGCCGCCCTCTGGTAGCGTGAATCGACTACGTCCTGCGCGCGGAGGCGCCACTTGCCCCGATTCTCACGCTTTTCGCCGACCTCGCCTGCCGGTCGCTGGCCGCTCACCGGCCGATCGCAGCCGCGCGGTCTCCTCCTGCAGGATGCGCGTGCTCTCGCTCAGGAACTCGACGATGAACTTCAGTTCCGCGTCCGTATAGCGCGAGAGCATCTGCGACCACGCCTGCTGCGACGGCGCGAACACCCTCCCCGCCTCCGGCATGCGCGCGAAGTTCACGCGCACGATGACACGCCGGCGATCCTGCGGGTCCTGCTCCCGCACCACGAAACCCGCTTCCTCGAGCCGATCCACCACCCCCGTGATCGCGCCCGTCGTCAGCCCCGTCGCCTCCGCGAGCTTGCCCGCCGTCATCGGGCCCTCGCGCACCAGCACGTTGAGGTAGCGCAGGTCCGATGCGTTCAGTCCAAGCTGCGCCGCCGCCGCCTCGGTGAACTGCACGGCCATGTGCGCCCAGTCCCGTGCCACGCGCTCGCGGATGCGGGCGATCAGTTCGTCACGCGAGGTCTGGTTTGACATGGCACGTCCAGGCTCGTTATCTTGACCGATAAGAATCTTACTGCATTAGCAGTACGGAAGGAACCCCGATGACCACGCAACCGCTCGATCCCGTCAACCCGCCCTCCCGCAACGGCGCCGACGCCATCATCGACGCCTCCGGCGTCGTCAAGACGTACCGCACCGATGACGTCGTCGTGAACGCCCTGCGCGGCGTCACCCTGCGCGTCGGCCGCGGCGAGATGGTCGCCATCATGGGGCCCTCCGGCTGCGGCAAGACGACCCTGCTCAACTGCCTCAGCGGCCTCGACGCCATCGACGACGGCCAGATCCTCGTCGATGGCGAGGACATCAACAAGCTCTCCGACAACAAGCGCACCGAGTTCCGCGCGAAGCAGATGGGCTTCGTCTTCCAGTTCTACAACCTGCTCCCCGTCCTCAGCGCCGTCGAGAACGTCGAGCTGCCGCTGCTCGTCTCCGGCACCAGGCCCGCCGACGCCCGCGAGCGCGCCCTCCGCGCACTCGACCTCGTGCACCTCCGCGACTGGGCGAAGCACAAGCCCTCGCAGCTCTCCGGCGGGCAACGCCAGCGCGTCACCATCGCCCGCGCCCTCGTCAACGACCCCGCGATCGTCTGGGGCGACGAGCCCACGGGCGACCTCGACACGCAGAACGCCGCCGAGATCATGCAGCTCATCGTCGACCTCAACCGCCACCAGAATCAAACGTTCGTCATCGTCACCCACGCGCCCGAAGTCGCCGCCCTCTGCCACCGCATCATCCACATGGTCGACGGCGAGATCGTGCGCGAGGAGATCCCCGCAGGGGCGGCCGCGCGATGAACGAGCTCTTCGGCATCTCGATGACCTACGTGATGATCGCCCTCCTGGTGATCCTCGGCGTCGCCCTCGCCGCCATCGGCTGGGTGCTCGTCCGCAACCGCATCATGTTCCTCATCGGCGTCCGCAACATCCCGCGGCGCCGCGCCCAGACCACGCTCATCATCGTCGGCCTCATGCTGAGCACGCTCATCATCTCCACGGCGTTCAGCATCGGCGACACCGTCGACTACAGCATCACCAACGCCGCCTACGACCGCCTCCACAGCATCGACGAGGTCGTGCAGGTGCAGAGCGGCGATGAGGAAGATCCCATCTTCGGCGAGGGCGGCGGCGGGCTTGTCTCCGCCGCCACGATCCCCGAAAGCCAGTCCAACCAGTTCGTCCGCGCGTTCCGCGACCTCGACGGCGTCGACGGCGCGATCGGCGTCGTGCGCGGGCCCGCGTCCGTCCAGAACGTGACCAAACAGCAGACCGAGCCGCTCATCATCCTCATGGGCGTCCCCACGGACGGCCTTGAGGGCTTCGAGTCTGACTTCGAGACGCTGAGCGGCCAGCGCGTCACCCCGGGTGACCTCGCCGGCGGCGAGATCTTCGCCAACGAGTCCGCCGCCGGCGCGCTCGACATCGACCCGGGCGACGAGCTGCTGCTCTTCGTCAACAATGAGCCGCACGAGTTCACGGTCAAGGATGTGCTCAAGGACCGGGCGCTGACCGGCTCGCTGCAGGGCGTGCCCGAAGGCTTCATGCTGCCGCAGGACCGCGTGCAGGAGATGTTCGGCCGCGAGAATCAGATCGACTTCATCGCCGTCTCCAACGACGGCGGCGTGCGCGACGGTATGGACAACTCCGACGCCTTCACCGACAACCTCAACGAGCTCGTCCAGGGCACGCGCCTCGTCGCCGACTCCACGAAAAAAGACGCCGTCGAGCTCGCCAGCGACGCCTCGAGCTTCATGGTGACGTTCTTCGTCATCCTCGGCCTCTTCTCCATCTCCGCCGGCATGCTGCTCATCTTCCTCATCTTCGTCATGCTCGCCGCCGAGCGGAAAGTGGAGATGGGCATGGCGCGCGCCGTCGGCACGCAGCGCCGCCACCTCGTGCAGATGTTCATGTCCGAGGGCATGGTCTACAACGTCGGCGCCGCCGCCGTCGGCTGCGCGCTCGGCATCGTCGTCTCGATGGTGCTCGTTGGTCTGATGGCGCGCCTCTTCGCCGACTTCGACCTCTCGATCACCTTCAACGTGACGCCCCGCAGCCTCATCGTCTCCTACTCCGTCGGCGTCGTGCTGACGTTCCTCACCGTCACCTTCTCGTCGTGGCGCATCGGCAACCTCAACATCGTCAGCGCCATCCGCGACCTCCCCGACCCGCCGCCCCACGCGGATCGCCCGGGCTTCCGCGACGGCGGCGTCTGGGGCGCCCTCCGTTTCGTGCGCTGGCTCATCTTCAAGCCGCAGTCGCTGCGCCAGTGGCTGACCGCCGGCGGCGTCCTGGTCCTGGCCGCCCTCCTCGGTGGCCTCGCCGCGCTGCTCTTCTCGCTCGTCGGACCTCTTTACGACAGCTCGGCGCTCGGTGCGGTTCTCGCCGTCATCCTCGCCGTGATTGGTGGGCTCGTCGCCGTCGCCGCCGTCGTCACGCTGTTGATTGCGCTCAACTCCATCTTCCAGACCGGCACCGCATTGTCCGTCGTCGGGCTGCTGCTCATCCTGGCCGGCGTCGGCAGCGATCAGGCCGGCCCGTTCGGCCTCGGACTCTCGGCGCTCGTCTTCGGCATCGCCATGGTGCTCGCGCAGCTCCGGCTGCCGGCGCGGCCGGTCTATACGACCGCCGGCCTCTTCCTGCTCGTCGGCTGGCTGCTCCTCGCCGGCGGCAACACGCCCTTCGAGGCGCTCAACGAAATGGAAGGCGACATCGAGATGTTCTTCATCAGCGGCATCTCCATGGTCCTCGCCGCCACGTTCGTACTCGTCTACAACGCCGACCTCATGCTCGGCCTGCTCACGTGGCTCGGCTCGGTCTTCCCGCGGCTGGTCCCTGCGATCAAAACCGCCGTCGCCTACCCGCTCGCCAACAAGTTCCGCACCGGCATGACGATCGCCATGATCTCGCTGGTCATGTTCGCGCTCGTGATGATGTCCACCATGAACGAGAACTTCGACCGCGTCTTCCTCAGCCCGGACGCGAAGGGCGGCTACGACGTCCTCGCGACGGAGAACCCCGGCAACCCGATCCCCGACCTCATCTCCGCGCTCGAAGGGTCGGACAGCGAACAGCGCGTCGACACGAGCCAGATCGCCGCCGTCGACACGATGCGCCAGGCGAACCCGCAGGTCTCGGACATCGCGCTCCAGGACAACGACGGCATCGACTGGGAGAACTACAGCATCTACGGCCTCAGCGACGGGTTCCTCGAGCGGAACGAGCTCGCGTTCCAGCAGCGCGCCCGCGGCTACGAGAGCGACGACGCCGTCTGGGAGGCCCTTGCAAGCGGCGGCAACGTCGCCGTCATCGACACCTTCGCCGTTGGTGGCGGCGGCTTCGGCGGCGGCGGCTTCCAGCTCGAAGGCGTCGAGCCCACCGATGACGTCTTCGAACCTGTGACGGTCCTCGTCCGCGATTCCGCCTCCAACCGCGTGGTGGAGGTCGAGGTCATCGCCGTGCTGAACACCGCCAGCAGCGGCCTCTTCGGCGGCCTCTTGATCAGCGACCGGACGTTCGACGAGCTGTATGACCGCCCGCTCTTCACCAACCACCTGCTCCAGCTCGAGGATGGCGCGGACGCGCGCGAGGTCGCCCAGGGCATCGAGGCATCGCTGCTCGCGCAGGGCGTGCAGGCCGAGTCGCTCTCGAAAATCATCGACGACTACCAGGCGCAGAGCCGGGGCTTCCTCTACCTCATCCAGGGGTTCATGGGCATCGGCCTCTTCGTCGGCATCGCCGCCGTCGGCGTCATCGCCTTCCGCACCGTCGTCGAGCGCCGCCAGCAGATCGGCATGCTCCGCGCCATCGGCTACACGCGCAGGCAGGTCGCGCTGAGCTTCCTCATGGAGTCGTCATTCACGGCCCTGCTCGGCATCGTCAGCGGCATCATCCTCGCGCTGCTCCTCGCGTACATGCTCATCAACACCGACGATTTCGTCCCCGGGGGCGTCGAGAGCTTCTACATCCCCTGGCTGCAGATCGGCCTCATCGGCGGCTTCGCCTTCCTGGCGTCGATCATCATGACCATCATCCCGTCGCGGCAGGCCTCCAGCATCCCCATCGCCGAGGCGCTCCGCTACGAGTAGCCGAGTACAATAGCGCGTCGAATCGATCAGCCGGGCGGACGTCACCCACGTCCGCCCGCCCGTGCCGGGAGGACGCGTCATGCAGACCGAAATCTTCGAGTCCGATCCCTTCTCGCCGAAGAAGGGCAAGCTGCTCGCCACCCTCTCCACCGAGTACCGCTTCGAGAAGGGCGATGAGGTGTACTTCGACGACGCGCCCTCGCGGCTCAAGGTGCGCATCATCGACGTCCGCATCCATGTCAAAGGCGACGCCAGCCTCTACCGCGAGATCCTCGCCCTCAAGCTCTGAGCAGCGCGAACAGCCTGCGCATCGGGCGGCCGAATCCGCCGTTTCCACAGCGAATCCGAATCTAATTCCGTTGACCCTTCGGGGGGCCGGTGCTACATTGCGCAAAATTGCGCAAATGGGCCATGGCCCCGCTGCCGCCCTCCGCGCAGGAGCCCCGATGCCCATTGAGATTCCTGACGTTGTCATCGACCGCCTCCCCATCTATGCGCGCGCCCTCGCGTCGCTCGACCGGGCGGGCCGCGAGGTCGTCAGCTCGCAGGAGCTCGGCGCGCAGCTCGGCGTCACCCCCGCGCAGATCCGCAAGGACCTGAGCTACTTCGGCCGCTTCGGCAAGCAGGGCCGCGGCTACAACGTCAGGCGCCTCCTCGAGGAGCTGCGCCAGATCCTCGGCCTCGACCGCGAGTGGACGATGGTCGTCATCGGCGTCGGCCAGCTCGGGCGCGCCATCCTCCAATACGGCGGCTTCGCCCCGCAGGGCTTCCGCATCGTCGCCGCTTTCGACGCCGACCCCTCGGTCGTCGGCGAGACCATCGACGATCTCGTCGTCAAGCCCGTCGCCGACCTGCCCGCCGTCCTCCAGGCGATCCGCGTCGACATCGGCATCGTCGCCACGCCCGCCAGCTCGGCACAGCAGGTGATCGATGCGCTCGTGGCGGCCGGCGTGCATGCGATCCTCAACTACGCGCCGATCGCCGCCCAGGTGCCGCCCCACGTGCACATCAAGGACATCGACCCCGTGCTCGCGCTGCAGTCGATGACCTTCTACCTCAAGAACGAAGTCCCGGTGCCCGCAAAATGACCACCGATCCCGATCATCAGCCCGACGTCGAGCAGCCCACCGACGAAGACCGCGCGCAGGCCTCCCCGAAGAACGTCGAGAAGATGTGGAAGTTCGTGCGCCACTACGCCGAGAAGAGTGGCACGTACCTCCACCCGCAGAAGGAGATCACGGAGTTCCTCGTCATCGGCCTCGCCAAGCACATCGACGAGGTCGGCCGCCCCCTCTGCCCCTGCAACTTCTACGAGGACAAGGCCGAGGAAGCCAAAAGCAGCACCTGGATCTGTGCCTGCGAGGAGATGCAGAAGTACAAGTACTGCCATTGACTGCTCTTCTGTAATTCGGAAGGTCTTCCGATCACCGAGTACCTGCCAGAGGACCACGAAGGGCGCGAGATCTACGGCCTGATCAAGGATCCGCACCCCGACAAGGGCCGCGCCCTCGGCCGCCTCGAGGAGAAGCAGGGCCGCAAGATCGAAAAGCGCGGCGCGCGCGAGCCCCAACCCCCCTCAGCCGAAGACAACCCGGGCGACATGTCCACCCCACCGCTCGAATAGCCGGGGCGCGTTCCTCGCACGGCTACAGTGCGCGTCCATGAAGCCGTCTGACGATGATGCCTCCTCGATATGCTCCCGAATGGCCCCTGCACCCCGCGCATGCCGCACGTACGTCGAGTCTCCGACCTCCCACCTCCCGCGCAGGACCTGCACCCCGGGCACACCCGCACGGACGTCGAGTCTCCGACCTCCGACCTCCCACCTCCAACCTCCAACCTCCCACCTCCACCGCCTCCCGCTTCCCCCCTCCACCCTCTATCCTCCAACCACCATGACCCTCTCCCTCAGCACCATGTGGGCCCAGCAGCCTCGCTTCGTCGAGGACATGCACGCCTTCGTCGATGAAGCCGCCGCCCTCGGCTACGACGCCATCGAGGTCAGCCACGCCACGCCCGAGGTCCCCTTCAACCGCCTCCTCGAGCACCACAACGTCACCATCTCCTCCATCCACGCCCCCGCGCCCCTCATCCGCGACGCCACCGACCGCGCCAACAGCAGCCTCAACCTCGCTGCCCTCGACGAGGACGAGCGCCGCGCCGCCATCGACTACACCGTCGGCAGCATCGAGTTCACCAAGCGCGTCGGCGGCAAGTTCGTCGTCGTCCATCTCGGCGCCATCGGCAACGACATGTTCCCCGACGAGCGGGAGCTGCGCCGCCTCTACGACGCCGGCACGCGCGAGGGCGAGCGCGTCGAGGAGCTGCGCGCCGCCATCATCCGCCACCGCGCCGAGGAGCGCGGGCCCTGGCTCGAGAAGGCGCGCGCCACCCTGCGGGAGCTCGCCGGGCACGCCGCGCGCGCCGGCGTACGCCTCGGCCTCGAGAACCGCCTGCACTACCACGAGTTCCCGCAATACGACGAAGCGGCCGAGCTGCTCGCTGAGCTGCCGCCCGACGTCGCCGGCTACTGGCACGACGTCGGCCACGCCGAGGTGTTATGGCGGCTCGGTCTCGTCGACAAGCGCAAGTGGCTCGACACGAACGGCAGCCGCTGCATCGGCGCCCACCTCCACGACGTCACCGGCCTCGCCGACCATCGCGCGCCCGGCAACGGCGACGTCGACTGGAGCTACATCGCCGCCGGCATCCCCAACGGCGCCCTGCGCGTCTTCGAGATCAACCAGTCGCAGCCGCCCGAAGCCGTCGCCAACGCCATCCCCTTCCTGCGCGAGCGCGGCGTCATTTAGCCCGACCGCATGACCTCGCCCCACGACCCCCTCGACCCGAAGGCCGCCGCTGGGGGGACGGCGTGCTGGGCGATCACCAGCGCGCCGTCATCGAGCCCCCGCTGCTCGCCCGCGCGGCGCTGAGCCCGTCGCCATAACTACGACTTCGATTCGAGGATCTTCTTCAACCGCCCCAGGTCGCCGGCGATGTTCCGCCGCACCATCGGCGCCACGATCGGCGACGCGAACCGGTAGAATCCGCCCGAGTCGCCGCCGACGTGGATGCGCATCGTCGACCCCGCCGCCGATGGCTCGATCGCGTACATCACCTCCATCGGAAACGGCGACTTCACCGACTTCATCTCCAGCAGCCGCCCCGGCTCCATCCGCACGACCTCGAGCACGTACTCGATCTTGCGGCCGAGAAAGTGCGCCGTCCGCGACACGCGCGTTCCCTCGCGCAGCGGCGGCTCCGTCATCATCTCCGCGCGCTTGATGCCGCCGATCCAGGCGGGGTCGTTCGCCGGGTCGAACGCGTAGCTCGCCACCTCGTGCGGCGCCCGCTCGATCTCAACTGAAGCCGTCACGTCCATGCGCCAACCTCGTCCAGCTCCGCCGCGCGAGCTACACCGCCTGCGCGACGTTCGCCCGCAGCCGGTCGCGGATCTCGCGGTAGCCCGTCAATTTCACGCCGAGGCTCTCGCAGTAGTCACGCATCGCGCGGTCGCGGAACAGCTCGTACTCCTTCGCGCGGTGCTTGCAGTCGCGCGGCGCCATCGCATCCAGTTCATCACCGCCCCGGGCCGGGTGGCAGAGGAAGTGCGTCAACCCCGGCCGCAGGTTGGCGAAGTACTCCTTGAACGCCCGCTCCTTGTCCTCCGGCGCGATCTCGCTCAGCGTGCGCGTGATCACGTTGTCGAGCAACGGCCAGCCGGCCGCCTCCAGCCGCTCGGCGAGCTGCTGGTACACCGCCGCGTCCTTTCCCAGCGCGGCCAGCCGCCGCTCGCTCGGGCGGATGAAGAACACCGGCAGCCGGAACTCGATCGCCAGTTCCACGTACGGAGGCAGATACTTCGCCAGCATCACCGTCCCCATGTGCGTGTCCAGGTGCGTGACGTCGAGCCCCATCGCCAGCGCGTGCTCGACCTGCGCCCGCAACTCCGCCGCCGCCACGTCGACGTCCACGTGCTGCACGACGCCCGCGACATCGCGCCACATGCCGCCGTCGGGCGCATGCAGCGACGGGTGCCCGGTCAGCGACCGCCAGCGGTACGTCTCGTACTCTGCCGTCAGCGTCATATGGATGCCGATGTCGGCGTCCGGGTGCGCCTTCGCCAGCTTCGCCGTCTCGGCGAACCACGGCGCCGGCACGAGCGCCGACGAGCACGTGAGGCTGCCGCGCGTCATCGCCTCGAACGCCGCCACGTTCGACGCGTGCGAGAAGCCGACGTCGTCGGCGTGGATGATCAGCACGCGGTCGTCCGGCGCATAGCCCAGCATCTCGAGGGTCTTCGACACGTCCTGTCCCTTTCGCCACGTCGCGGAGCCGGCGGGGCAAGCGTACTTGCACGACGGGAGCTTTGGGAAGAAGGAGCGCCGGCCGCGAAGCTACTCGCGGCGCCGCCGCGCGACGACGAGCAGCCCGCCCGCGATGGCCAGCGCGGCCACGCCGCCGTTCGCCACGTACACCCAGCCGCCGAGGCCATCGGCGACGCCGGCGCCGGTGTTGGGGAGGGTCACCCCTGTGCGAGTAGGCGTTGGTGCCGCGGCGTCGGCGGCAATGACGACAAGCAGACCCGTTTCAGGATGGTAGTGAAAGGAAAACCCGTCGGTGCAGCCATCCGTCGATGAAAGAACCGCGACTTCTCCGCCCTCCAATCCGACGGAGTCGAGTCGAGGCCGCGAGGTTTCGGCCCAAGCGCTGCACGGCTGCCCATTCGACTGGATCATCACCTTCCCATCCACGAGCTGCAGCCGCAGCCGGGGCGTATCCGCCCGCTGCCGCAACAGCTCCCCGCTCGACGGGTAGAAGAGGTAGATGTCGTCCGCCGGATTGCAGTTCGACGTCAGCACGACGACGTCGACCGTCTCGTAGTCCCGGTAGAGCGCCCGCACCCGCCGCGTCTCCGCCCAGCCGCAGTCGCCGCTGCCCGGCACGATCTCGTACACACCGCCGATCAGCAGCAGCCGGGAGGCCGCGTCGTCGCCATGCGCGGGCGGATCGATCGGTGAGGGCGTCGGCTGCGTCAGCTCTGGCTCGTCGGTGGGTGTCGGCGACGGCTCCCCCGCTCGCGCGACGCCCATCATCGCCGCGGCGAGCGCGACTGCCACGCTCACTGACACCAACATCCGACGCATCCGGCGCTCCTCACCAGGCGGGGCTACAGGTGTAACGCCCGGAGCCGCCCGATGGTTAACGCGCTGCCGCACGAGATTACATTCGTTAAGATGCCCCGCACAGGCTCGCTCGACGGAAAGAACACAACGACATGCGGATGTCCCGCCTCTTCGCCAGGACGCTGCGGCAGGCCCCCTCCGACGCCGACACGCCGAACCACCAGCTCATGCTGCGCGCCGGACTGGCGCAGCAGCTCGCCGCCGGCGTCTACAGCTACCTCCCCGTCGGCTGGAAGGTCATCCGCAAAATCGAGCAGATCATCCGCGAGGAGATGGACCGCGCAGGCGGCCAGGAAGTGCACATGCCCGCCATCCAGCCCGCCGAGCTCTGGGAGCAGTCCGGACGCGCCGAGACCATGGCCGATGTCCTCGTCCGCTTCCGCGACCGCCGCGAGCGCGAGTTCGTCCTCGGCCCCACGCACGAGGAGGTCGTCGTCGACCTCTTCAAGCGGCAGGTGCAGAGCTACCGCGACATGCCGCTGTTGGTCTACCAGATCCAGACGAAGTTCCGGGACGAAGCGCGCCCGCGCGGCGGGCTCATGCGCGTCCGCGAATTCACCATGAAGGACGCCTACAGCTTCGACGCGAGCTGGGACGGCCTCGACCGCCAGTACGCCGCCGCCCGCGACGCCTACGTCCGCATCTTCGAGCGCTGCGGCATCCCCACCATCCCCGTCGAGGCCGACTCCGGCGCCATCGGCGGCAAGGACAGCGAGGAGTTCATGTACCTCACCGAAGTCGGCGAGGACACGATCCTCCTCTGCAACAGGTGCGGCTACGCCGCAAACGCCGAGAAGGCCGACCACAAGAAGTTCGAGCTGCCCTCCGAGGAGCCGCTGCCGCTCCAGGAGGTGTCGACGCCCGGCCAGAAGACGATCGACGACCTCGTGCAGTTCCTCGGCGTGCCGCACAGCAAGACGCTCAAGGCCGTCTTCTACGAGGCCGACGGCAAGCCCGTCTTCGTCGCCATCCGCGGCGACCTCGAGGTCAACGAGACGAAGCTGCGCAACGCCCTCCACGTCACCGAGCTCGCCCTCCTCGACGAAGCAGGCGTGCGCAAGCACGGCCTCGTCGCCGGCTCGGCGTCGCCCGTCGGCCTCGACGGCATCACCATCGTCGCCGACGACAGCGTGCCCGAGTCGCCGAACCTCGTCGCCGGCGCCAACAAGCCCGACGTCCACTTCAGGAACGTCAACTACGGCCGCGACTGGAGCGCCACCATCCTCACCGACATCTCGCTCGCCCAGGAAGGCGCGACCTGCGCGCGCTGCGGCGGCACGCTCGAGACGAAGCGCGGCATGGAGATGGGGCACGTCTTCAAGCTCGGCACGATGTACACGGAGCGGCTCGACGCCACCTTCGCCGACGAGGACGGCAACCTGAAGCCCGCCGTCATGGGCTGCTACGGCATCGGCGTCGGCCGCGTCTTCGCCGGCGCCATCGAGGCCAACCACGACGAGCGCGGCATCATCTGGCCGCCGGAGCTACGCCCGTTCGACGTCCACCTCGTCGGCTTCGGCTTCGACAGGTCCGGCGTCCGCGAGAGCGCCGAGCAGGTCTACCAGCAGCTCCAGGACGCCGGCCTCGAGGTGCTCTATGACGACCGTGAGGAAGGCTCCGCGGGCGTGAAGTTCAACGATGCCGACCTCCTCGGCATGCCCGTGCGCGTCACGGTCAGCCCCCGCTCGCTCGAGAACGGCGGCGCCGAGATCAAGCGCCGCACCGAGAAGGACGGCGCCGTCGTCCCGCTCGCCGATGTGCCCGCCGCCGTCCGCCGGGCGCTCGCGCTCGTCCGCTCATAACGGAGTCTGCTCGTCTGCTGCATATCTCTTTCCCGCGCATGGCGCGCCTCACCTTCCGTCGCCCGCGGCGATGCCGTAGGCTTTGCGACGACCTGCGTGGGGTGGGGTTGCCGGGAGGATGCTGCATGCGCCGGACTCGCCTGTTCCTGTTGCTCGTCGCGCCCGCCATCGCCGCCATCACGTTCGCGATCGCCGGCGGCTCACGCGGCGTCGCGCCCCCCGCCGAAGCGGCCGACTGCAACAAGCTCGCCTTCCCCGACACGCTGCAGTCCCTGATCGACGGCTCGCGTCCCGGCGACGTCATCTGCCTCGTCCCCGGCGTCTTCCGTGGGCCGGTCAATATCTCCGGCAAGTCCGGCATCACCATCCGCGGCAACGGCCAGGAAGAGACCATCATCGCCGGCGGCGACCGCGACGCGGTCCTCGTCTTCAACAGCGCCGACATCACGTTCGAGCGCTTCAAGATGTACATGGGCCGCCCCGCCAACGCCTACGTCTGGAACAGCCGCAACATCACCTTCCAGCACGTCGACGCCGGCGGCGGCAACATCGGCATCCATTACGACCGCAACAGCATCGGCCGCATCAGCGACTCGCGCGTCTACGCTATGCGCGACGAGGGCATCCTCATCCGCAACCGCTCGAACGTCACCGTCGAGCGCAACTGGGTGATCGACAATGGCGGCGTCGGCGTCTCCACCGTCGGCGAGACGGCGACGACGACCATCGTCCGCAACATCATCTCCCACAACCGCGGGCCGGGCGTCTTCGCCGGCCAGACGCCGTGCGCGCCACTGCCCGGCGGCGTCCTCGAGATCCCGACCTGCTTCCTCGACAACCTGCAGGCGTTCGTCGGCGACTCCAACGTCATCCTCGACTCGAACATCATCCAGGAGAGTGGCAGCACCGGCATCGTCATGTTCCCCGGCACGCGCGGCACCTTCCGCAACAACCACATCTGGCGCAACGTGCTCACCGGCCTCTTCGTCTGGGGCGCCACCGTCTCGTCCGAGGGCGACGAGTACGACCGCAACGAGGAGCACGCGATCGAGTTCCGCGCCTACCCCGACCCGATCAAGTACCCGCAGGTGCCGTCCGGCCAGCGCATCCGTGCCGTCGGACGCATCAACAACAACGACATCCACGATTCGACGGTGCTCCCTGAGACCGGCACCCTTGGCGGTGGCCTCCTCGCGCAGGGCGCCAACCTCGACGTCACCAACTCGCGCGTCTACCGCAACCGCGGCATCGGCATCTCGTACGTCAACACGTCGCTGGGGCGCATCACGAACAACCGCGTCTACGACAACCGCGGATCGGGCATTTGCATCTGGCAGGCGGGCAACGTCATCACCGAAGGCAACGTGCTCACCGGCAACGTCGACAATCGCGTCGGCGTCTGCCGCGAGACGACGCCCTAGCGCTCACGCGGGCCGCGGCGCGCCGTCGCCGTCCGGGCGAAAGCGCTTCCAGACGTCGCGCGCCAGCAGGTCGAGCGCGCCGGGCTCGCCGAACACGTATCCGTCGCCCACCTCGAAGCGCGCCGTGATCTGCTCGACGATCCAGTCGCCGTGCTCGAGCCACCACGCACGCGGGATCTCCGCCGGCTTGTGCCCCAGCGCGAATACGTAGCGGCTGTGCTCGAGCGCGAAGCGCGCGAAGCGCAGCGGGTCCCCCTGCTCGAACGTCCAGCGCACGTGGCGGCAGCGCCGATCCGGACCGTTGTCCGCCCCGCACAGCGGGCACCGCACGAGGGCGACGTCGCGCCCTTCGACCTGGTCGATGATCCGGCCCATCGCGCTCCTCTATTGTCGATGCAACCCCATCCCATACATGACAACGCGAGGAGCGGGCGATGTGTTCTGTCAAGTTGGCGGCTTGCTCGACCGGCCGATCACGCCTGCAGCGCCGCCAGGTGCCGCGAGGCGAACGCGTCGATCACCGCCGACGCCTGGTCCATCTGGCGCGGGTGCACCATGACGATGGCGTGGCGGATGCCCAGCTCCTTCAGCTTCCCGAGGCGCTCCGCCGTCTGGTCCATGCCCTCCATGTCGAGCACGCCACCGCCCTCGATCGCCACCACCAGCTTCGAAGGGTCGCGTCCCGCCTCCGCCGCCGCCTCCTTCGCCACCGCGAAGTCCTCCTCCAGCTGTCGCAGCGACCGCATCGTCGCCAGCCAGCCGTCGGCGTAGCGCCCGATGCGCCTGAGCTGCGCGCGGCTCTCACCGCCCAGCCAGATCGGGATGCCCTCCGGCCGCGCCGGCTTCGGGTTGCACGTCCAGTCGACGCACTCGTAGAACTCGCCCTTGAAGCTCACCCACTCGTCCGTCCACAGCGACCGTAAGAGCTGCAGGCACTCGTCCATCCGCCGCCCGCGCCGCTCGAACGGCACCGACAGCACCTCGTACTCCTGCTTCCACCAGCCGATCCCCGCGCCCAGCACGAACCGCCCGCCCGAGAGGAAGTCGATCGTCGCCATGATCTTCGCGTGCAGCACCGGCTGACGCATCGGCAGCACCAGCACCGATGTCCCGAGCCGCGCGCGCTTCGTCACCCCCGCCAGGAACGTCAGCAGCGTCAGCGGCTCCAGGAAGTCCAGCGTCGGCGGAAAGCCCAGCTTGCCGTCCGGCGAGTACGGGTACTGCGACTGCTGCTCCTTCTGCAGCACGACGTGGTCGTACACCCACAACCCGTCGAACCCCGCCTCGTCCGCCGCCCGCGCGAACCGCTCGACGTTCTCGCGCGCGGCGTACCGTCCCACCTGCGGCACGTGCAGTCCGATCTCCACCTGGCTCCTCCTCGCTGCGCCTGAAACCCCGGAGACCCGTATCATGGTGAGCGCATCGGTTGAGGACAAGCACGGGGGTACGCGATGCCACACGCGAAGGTCAACGGCGTCGAGCTCTACTACGAACGCCACGGCGACGATGGCGAGCCGCTCGTGCTCGTCCACGGCTACACCGGCGACATCACAGACTGGCGCTACCAGGTCGAGGAGTTCGGCCGCACCCACCGCGTGCTCGTCTTCGACCACCGCGGCCACGGCCGCTCCGAGGCGCCCGCCGACCGTTCGCTCTACTCGATCCAGCGCATGGCGGACGACGCTGAGGCGCTCGCCGGCCACGCCGGCTTCGACCGCTACCACCTCGTCGGCCACTCGATGGGCGGCGCCGTCGCCCAGGAGATCGCGCTGCGCAGCCAGCGCCGCCTCCTCTCGCTCACGCTCCACGACACCAGCCCCAACTTCACGCTCTCGCGCGACGAGCGCGTCGTGAAGTTCATCGCCGCCCGCAACATCCTCGCCGAGCAGCACGGCATGGAGGCCGTCGCCAACATGCCCGCGCTCACGCAGCCGCCACCGTTCATGTCGCAGGAGCGCATGGAGGAGCAGAAGGCGCGCCTCGCCCGCATGTCCGTCGACGGCTACCTCGGCGCCTGGAGCGCGCTCGACCAGTGGCCGGGCGTCCGCGACCGGCTCCACGAGATTGCCGTGCCCACCCTCGTCATCTACGGCGAGCTCGACACCTACCTCGTCCGCGCCGCCAAGCAGCTCGCCGAGGGCATCCCCACGGCCACGCTCGTCGAGATCCCGCAGGCCGCGCACTCGCCGCAGGAGGAGCGCCCCGACCTCTTCAACGCCGCACTCCGCGAGCACCTGCTGCGCGCGTCGCAGTCACCGCCGAAGTAGCCGCCGTAGCCGAGCGCCGCTGATCACGCTGCGTCCAGCGGCGCCGACGCGAACAGCACTGCGAACTGCCGGCACCACACGACCGCGTAGCGATAGCGCGACAGGTCGGTGCCGTCGGGCACCTCGTAGTTGAAGTTCCCGTCCGTCGCCTTCAGCCCGCCCAGGTTGATCGCGTCCGACACGTCCTCCGGGTCGTCCGTCAGGTAGACGAACAGGTCCGGCCCGTTGCGCACCGAGAAGTTCTCGAAGCGCAGCGTGAACATCTCCGGCGCCGTCTCGATCAGCAGCGCGTCGCCCCGCCCGAAGTGGAAGTCGTCGGCGCCCATGAACATGCCGCGATGCGTCACCCGCGGCTCGAACGCCGGCGCCGATGTCGGATCACCCGCGTCAGGCGTCGCGCCCGCGCCGTCCGGCGTAGACTGACCGTCCGCGCCCGGCGTCGCCACCACGAGCGGGCTCGCCTCGTCCAGCCGCGAGCGCTCCCACAGCGGCGACAGCGTGTACCACCCCACCGGCAGCGCCACCGCCAGCACCGGCGCCGCGATGGCCGACGCCAGTAGCCGCCGGCGCCAGACCGCCCGGTGCCACCCGAGCCGGTACGCCACCGCCGCCAGCGCGGCCGCCGCGACGGCCAGCCCGGCCGTGATCGGCCAGCGGTACGGGTAGAGGTCGCCCGCTACCTCTTCCAGCTCACCGAGAAACTCGAACATCGCGTCGCTCCTGCCCCCAGAGGGCCGTACGCGGGGCGCCCCGCGACGGATTCACTCGAACACGCGCTGGCGCGCCCTGGCCATCTGCCCGCGCATGCGCGCGGCGCGCTCCGGCCCCATCGCCTCCACGATCTCTGTGCCGGTGGCCTCGTCGAACGTTACATACGTGAACGCGTCTTCGGCCCGCCGCACCAGGCGCAGGTCGACCGCCTCCTGGAGCGCCTCCGTCATCGTCTCCTCGCTCACGCGCAGCAGGTGGCGCAGCACCTCGTAACGCACCGGCTCGCCCGCCGCCGCGACGAGGTCGGCGATGCGCCGCGCCGCGCTCGACGACGTCAGCAGCTGCTCCGCGCGCGCTCGCGAATCCATGGCGTGAGTGTACATCCGCCGTTGCGTACCATGCCGCCATGTCCGCGCTTCGCACCGGGCCGGCATTCGGCGTCATCGTCGCCGCGGGGCGCAGCGAGCGCATGGGCGGCGCCGACAAGATCTTCGCGCCGATGATGGGCCGCCCGCTCATCACGTGGACGCTCGCCGCCTTCCGCAACTGCCCAGAGATCGACGGCGTCGTCGTCGTCGCTGCTCCGGACGCGCTCGAGCGGATGACACTGCTGCTGCACGAGTGGCGCGTCCCGGACGTCGTCGACGTCGTGCCGGGCGGCCCCCGCCGTCAGGACTCCGTGCGCGCCGGCATCGAGGCGGCCGCGAAGGCCACGATCGTCGCCATCCACGACGGCGCGCGCCCGCTCGTCACGCCCGCGCTCATCACGACGGGCATCGATCTCGCCCGCGAGACCGGCGCCGCCATCTGCGCCGTCCGCGCGCGCGACACTGTCAAAGAAGTGGAAGGCGAGCCGGCCACCGTTGTCGCCACACACGACCGCGCGCGCATCTGGCTCGCCCAGACGCCGCAGGTGTTCGACCGGGAGCTGCTCCTCCGCGCCTACGCCGCCTCGAACGACGACGCCACCGACGACGCCGCGCTCGTCGAGCGTCTCGGCCATCCCGTCCGCGTATACGAAGGGGAGATGTCGAACCTCAAGGTGACGACGCGCGACGATCTCGTCATCGCCGAGACGCTCATGCGCGCCCGCCTCGACGGCGAGCGTTAGTCGCCTTCGGCGCTCGGCGCCGGGATGATCAGCACGTCGCCGACCTGCAGCCCCCGCGGGTCGATGCCCGGGTTCGCCGCCAGCAGCTCCTCCACCGTGATCCCGAACTTCTCCGCGATCGTCACCGGGATGTCGCCGGCCTGCACCGTGTACGTCTGCCCCAGCGAGGCCGGCGTCGCCGTCGGCGCCGGTATGGGCGTGCTCGTCGGCTCCGCCGGCGCCTCCGTCGGCTCCTCGGCGGGTGTCGGGTTCGCCTCGACGTCCTCCGGCAGGTTGATGCGGTCGCCCACGCGGAGTTGCGCGGGATCGATCTCCGGGTTCGCCGCCCGCAGGTCGTCGAGGTCGATGCCCAGACTCGAGGCGATGCTCGCCAGCGTGTCGCCCGCCCGGATCGTGTACGTGCGCCCGCCGCCCGTGTTCGCCGCGCCCTGGCCGACGATGATCGGGTCGGGCAGCTCCGCCGGGATCGTCGCCGTCGGCACCTTGCTCAGGTCCGGCGGATCGTCCGCGTCCGTGCCGCCGCCCCCGCACGCGACGGCGATCGCGCCCGCCGCAGCGATCCCGATGGCCGCGATCGCGCGCACAAGCTGTCCCGTGCTCCGCTCGAGCCTCACCCAATCTCCTCTGCCCATGCCCTGCTGGAAACCAGCGGCAATCGTAACCGACCCATCCGGGCGTAGCAAAACGGCGCGGTCCGCCAGCTTCACACCTGTTACGACGTGATCGCCAGCAGCGTCCGGTACGCCGCCCGCACCGTCTCCTCGAGCGCCGCCGCCGAGATGCGCGTGATGTTGTCCTGCGGCGTATGGATCTGATCGTCGTTGCGGTAGAAGAACACCGCCGGCACCCCCGCCTCCTGGAAGCTGATGTGGTCGCTCCCCGCGCCGTTCGGCACCTCGCCGGGCCTCGTGGCGATGCCCTCCTCGTCGGCCGCGACGCGAGCCGTCTCGATCATGTCCTCGTCGCCGATGAGCTGCAGCTCGCTCTCGGTGCCGACGACGTCGAGGTTGATCATCGCGCGCAGCGCGACGATCTCCGCATCCGACAGCGAATCGACGAACGCCTCGCTGCCGATCAGCCCGAACTCCTCCGCGCCGAACAGCACGAAGCAGTTCGCCCCTTCTTGATCGTTCGCCGCCACCACGCGAGCCAGCTCCAGCACCGCCGACGTGCCCGATGCGTTGTCGTCGGCGCCGCCCGTCACTGCGACACTGTCGTAGTGGCCGCCGCTCACCGTCTCGCACGTCGCCACGCCCGGTGGCCGCGCGACGACGTTGTACGCCGTCCCGCGCGGCGGGCTGATCGCCACCGTCCCCGTCGCGCCGCCCGACTCCGCCAGCCCGCGCAGCTCCAGCCCGTCGCCGCGCCTGATCCCGATCGCCGGCACGCCCGCGTCCGGCGCCTCGGCGAGCAGCGCCCCGTCCTCATTGTTGAAGATCACCACCGCGACCGCGCCCGCCGCGGCCGCGTTCGCTACCTTCTCGCCGAACGTGATCTCCCCCCGCTCCACCAGCGCGATCGCGCCCGCCAGCCCCGCCGCCGGCATATCCGCCGCGCGACCCAGCCCCGCGAACACCAGCGGCCCCGACACGCGGCCGCCCGGCGAGCCTTCCATCGCATAGCCGGCGATGACGCGCTCCGCCACGTCGAGCCGCGCCGGAAGGAACGCGCTCGCATCGAACGTGAAGTCCTGGATCGAGACGTCGTAGCCGTAGCGCCGCAGCTCCTCGGCGATGTAGTCACGCGCCCGGGCCTCGCCGTCCGTCCCCGCGAGCCGCGGCCCGATCACCTCGCTCAGCTGCCGCACGTGCTCGAGCGCCCGCTCTCCGTCGGGCTCCGGCGCCAGCAGGGGATCCGGTGTGGGCGAGGGCGCCGGCGAGACCGTAGCCGTCGGCGCGGGCGGCGTCGGCGTGGCGTCGTTCCCGCTGCCGAGCCCGCACGCGACGGCGAACGCCGATGCGAGCAGAGCAAGGATGCTGAGCCATCTGAGAGGAAGTGGGTGACGTGCGCGCGTGGCCTGAGAGCGGATTACCGTCGCCCCCTTCGGCGGAACCACTCACGGATCCGCTCCATGCGCGACGGCTCGGCGTGGTACTCGATCACCTGGCCGCGCCAGCGCTTCTGCACGCGCCGCGCGCCGATCGTCGTCCTGTGCCCGCCACCGCTCATCACCGAGAGCGCGAACGCCAGCAGCGTCAGCCCCAGCCCGGCGAGCATCACCCAGCGGTCCGCATCACCCAGCGGATCGCGGAAGAAGTACCCGACGATCATCAGCACGACGCCCGCGATCATCACGTGCCCCAGCGAGATCTGCGAGAAGCGCGCCGCTGCCTTGTCCCACACGCTCGGGCCCGTGCGCGTGCGCTGTTGCCGTCGCCGGCTGCGGATCTTCTCCGCGAACCGCTCCTCGGGGATGAAATTGTCCAGCTTGTCGAGCAGCTCCTCGATCTCGCGCTGGACCTTGTCGGGGGGGTTCGTCGGCATGACGATGAGTCTCCAGGACGTGCCCCTGATTGTACTGATCCCGTCCTGAGGCCGTCCAACGCCCCCGACGTGAAGTTTTACCGAGAGATTACGCGCCGTTTCCCGCCCGGTGTGCGCGCGCCGCCTACCGTGCCGTTATCACGAGTGGACGAAGGAGAGGTGAAGATGAGACTTGCATCGTGGATCTGGGGCGCCATCGCAGGCGCCGCCATCACCGTGGCCGTCATCGCCGGTGCCGGCATCGTCGCCGCCCAGGACGGCGCGGACACGACCGAGGAACGTACGCCGTTTCGCGAGCGCGTGGCCGCGCACCTCGGCATCAGCGTCGACGAGCTCGATGCGGCGATTCAGGCCGCCGCGCTCGACGCGATCAACGACGCGCTCAACACGGGTCGCATCACCGACGAGCAGGCCGAGCGCATGCGGCAGCGCGTCGAGAGCGGCGAAGGCTTGCGCAGCCCTTTCGAGCGGCACCGCCGCCATCACATGCTGCACAACATCCGGCGCCTCGTCGTCACGTCATCGGCCGGAGCGCTCGGCATCACGCCTGAAGAGCTCATCGCCGAACTGCGCGCCGGCAGCTCGATCGCCGCGGAAGCCGCCGAACGCGGCGTCGGCATCGACGACGTGAGGACGCAAGTCATCGCAGACGCGGATGCGAAGCTCGACGAGCTGGTGGCGAGCGGCCGCATCACGCAGGAGCGCGCGGACGCCTTCCTGGAGCGCTTCACCGCGAACCTGGACGAGATCCTCAACCGGACGCGGGAGCCGGAATCGCAGCCATAGCGGCCGCAGCTGTGTCCTTCGGCGGCAGTTCGCGACGGGCCGTCAGGAGACGGCCCGTTCCTCGTTCGCTGCTGATGCCGCAGCCGGCGCCGCCGGTTCCTCGAACACGAGGCGGTCGCCCGCCACCGTGCCCGTCCGCTCCGCGACGCCCGCCGGCAGCTCGAGCGTGTTCTTGCCGCCCTTCCCGCCGAAGGCGATCCGCCACGGCCGTATCGCCGGCACCACCTTCGTCACGCGGCCCTCGTTGTCCGTGAAGACTGCGTCAAAGCGGAAGCGCATGAAGAACGAGTGGATCGACGAGCTGCCCGTGAGCAGGATGCCGCCGCCCTCCTCGACGCCCTTGCGCAGCATCAGCCCGCGGAACCGGTCCCAGAACGACGAGTACAGCCGCGCGTGCGTCGCGAGCGTCGTCCCCCGCTCGGCGTTGCGCACGCTGAACACCTTGAGCTTCGTCGGTGCCGCCATCGTTGCATCCCCCTGCGCGATCCTGCGCGCACCACGATCGTCGCGTCGCGCGGACGCCCGTGCCATGCGGGATCGCCCTCATGACGCCCCGCCTATTCCACTACACCGGGATGCAACCTGACAATACACGGCTCGCTTGGAGCCTGTGCGTGTAGCAACTTCCGACGCCGGCGTACGCCCGCGCGCCCGGCGTCACTCCGCCGGCGCCGCCGGGTCGTCGTCGTCGCCCGCGCGCTCCTCCGGCCAGCCGGCGTCGACGGTGTCCACCATCACCTCCGTCGCGCCCGCCTCGCGCGCGACCGTGTCGCGCGCCTCGAACGCGATCTCCGCGTTCTCCGCGAACACGTCGTCCGGCTCCCCGTACGCGTCGTTCGATACCTCGATGTCGTCGTCGACGTCCTCCGCCGCCAGGTCGCTCAGCTCGCGCACCGGGATCTCGTCGACGTCCCCGATCTCCGAGAGCGGCAGCCCCGTCTCCGGCAGCTGTCCGCTCCGATCGTCTCGTTCGCTCGCAGCCATGATGATCCCTCGCTCGTCGTGACATTCGTGCGACAAGCGCAGGATAGAGACAGCCTCGACGCGTCCGCCCTACAGGATCCCCTCGATGATTGCGGCCATGTTGCAACCGGCCGCTATATCGTGAACATGCCGGTGATGTCGGACATCCCCGGGCCGACCTCCGGCCATGTCTCCGCCGCCGCTGCGATCACGCGCACCGCGCCCCGCTGCGACGGCCAGATGAAGCGGCCGGCGGCATCCTCCACGTCACACCACTCGTACGCCGTGTGCTCCTCCGACAGCGTCGGCCCCGGCGCGCCCGTCACGAACGCCGCGAACGCGGGCACCAGGTGGACCCGGTCCGTCCACTCGCTGTAGAACGTTTCGACGTAGTCCGTCTTGAAGAAGCGCTCCGGCGTCAGCCCCGTCTCTTCGATCGTTTCTCGCCACGCCGCGTCGAACGCTTTCTCCCCTTCGTCAATCCGCCCGTGTACTGCCTGCCACGTGTCCTCATGCGTCAGCCCCGGCGCCCGGTACAGCAACAGGAACGCCGGCCTCCCGTGCAGCATCGTGAACACGTACGTCGATATCGAGCCTGTCGCGATCTCCATGGTTCACTCCCTGCGCATGATCCGTTCGATGGTGGACACGGGGTACGGAAGTTGCATCAACTCGTCATGAAAGCGCCTCTCGTCGAAGCCCTCGCCCTCGCGCTGCCGCAGCTTTTCGCGCAGCGCCAGGATCTCGTGCTTCCCCATCGTGTACGCGTAGTAGTTCGGGCCGATGATGCCGCGCCGCGTCTCCCGCTCAGCGATCACCGGCGTCGCGTACCCCTCCCGCATAAAGAAGTCGATCGCCTGCTGCGGCGTCCACCCCTCCACGTGCAACCCGAACGCGCAGCGATAGCGGCACAGACGCAGCAGCGCCTCCCGGATCTGCATCAGGTGGTAGCGCGGGTCGCCGCCGCCGTAGCCATGCTCGACCATGAGCAGCTCCACGTAGTGCGCCCACCCCTCGATCGGCGTGATCGAGAGCAGGTAGCGCCCCAGCTCGCTCTCCGCCCGGTGCAGGTACGTCAGGTGCACGTAGTGCCCCGGGTACGCCTCATGCGCCGTCACGCCGGGGATGCTCCAGCGGTTGAAGAACTTCAAATACGCCTCCGTGCGTTCGGCCGGCCACTGCGCGTCGGGCGGCGTCACGTAGTAGTACGCCTCCTTCGCCACCCGCTCGAACGGGCCCGGCGTGCTGCACGCCGCCTGCGTCGTCATCCGCGAGAACCCCGGCGTCTCCGCCACGCCGATGCGCACCTCCGTCGGCATCGTGCACAGCCGCGCGTCGATGCTGAACTGCCGCAGCTCTTCCAGCAGCGAGTCGACGTACGGCAGCAGCTCGTCCGGCGTCGGGTGATCCTGCGACACCGCATCCACCACCTCCGCCGGCGCCTTCGCGCCGTCGATCTTCGCCGCTACGTCGTGCAGCATCTGCTGGTGCGCGCGCAGGTCTTCCTCACCGCGCCGGATCAACTCGTCGAGCGGCGCGTCAATCGAGTCCGTCTCGCTCAACAGCTTCCCGAACGTGTCCGCGCCCCACGCGAAGTCCTCGGTCGCGCGTGGCAGCAGCTCCCCGCGCATCCACTCTGCGAAAGCGTTGACCGCGGCGAGCGCCTGCGCATTCGCCTCCGCGAACTCCTGCCTGAGCGCCGCATCGCCGCACTTCGCCGCCGCGTCCGGGAGGTCACGCTCGAACAGCGCGCGCATGCCGCCCGCCTGCTCGATCGCCGTCTCGACGTGATACCGCGAGGGGTCGCGCAGGTTCGTCTTCGCCTCCTCCAGCACGCCCGGCGCCGCCCGCAGGCGCCCGACCAGCGACCGCAGCCGATCGTCGAGCGGCGCGAAGTCGCGGATCACCAACCCGTTGCAGCCGCCGCCGATCGACGCCAGGTACGAGCCGGGGTTGCGCTGCCACCCCCGAACGGCGTCGTGCTCGGTCAGCTCCCACTGCAGCCGCCGCCGCAGCAGCTCCGCATCGTACGGCTCGTGGCCGGTCAGGCCGCTGGCATCGAGCCGGCCCAGTTCGTCCAGCCAGCCGCGGACCTCACGCAGCCGCTCCTCGATCGCGCGCTCGCTCCGGTCGCCCAGTTCGCCGTCGTGCTCGTGGAAGCCGCGGCTGGTCGCCCCGGCCGGCTGGTGCGCGTTCGTCCGCTCGATGTAGCTCCGGGCGATGTCCTGCAGATTCGTCGCCATCCGCGTGTCCTTCCTATACGCACGATTCTCGCTGCTATCTAAAATTCCTGCTCAGATCGCCTCAACCCGTCCATTCCCGCCGCCGATAACTATCCGTCCGGCGACGGAACGCCGGGGTGTGGGGGCACCATGGCGCTCGAGGAACGGCTCAGGCAGGAAACCATCCTCGACATCCGCTTTCGCGGGTCGATGCTTGTCCTCCGCTGGGTCATGCTCCTCAGCTACATCCTACTCGTCAACGTCGGTGTCTTCGACATCACCGACCGCGCGCTCTTCCTCAGCGCCGCCTTCATCTTCGTCTACGACCTCTTCCACATCTGGCTCTTCTTCGCACAAAGCCAGTCACGCGCCATCTTCGCCGCCACCCGCTACATGGACGTGCTGACGATCACCGCGCCCCTCCTCGCGCTCCACGACGAGCGCAACCCGGTCTGGGCCATCTATTTCATCTGCATCGTCTCGATGGCCAACCTGATCAGCCGCCGCGAGATGGTCACCTACGTCTTCTGGACGAACGCGAACTACGTCGCCGTTGCCGGAGCCGTCACGCTCATGGGACACGACGTATCGTGGGGCTACGTCGTCACCGTGTCCATCCTGCTCCAGTTCATGGGCTTCAGTGCGGGCGTCATCGCCGGCGGGCAGGAGCGCCTGCGCGAGGTCATTGCCGAGATGGCCGTCACCGACTCGCTCACCGGTCTCGCCAACCGCCGCCGCTTCCACGACATCTACACCAGCTGCCTGCAGGAGGCGCTCGAACGCCACTCCGCGCTCGCCGTCATGCTCATCGATGTCGACCACTTCAAGGAGATCAACGACACGCACGGCCACCCCGCCGGCGACGACAAGCTCCGCGAGGTCGCCCAGTCCCTCAAGACCGTCGCGCGCTCCGCCGACCTCGTCGCCCGCTACGGCGGAGATGAGTTCGTCGTCGTCGCCCCCGGCGCACCGCGCGATGCTGCGCTCGCCCTCGCCGAGCGCCTCCGCGTCGCCGCCGCCGGGTGCGGCGCCAGCGTCAGCATCGGCGTCGCCCTCTTCCCCGACGACGCCCAACGCCACGAGGACCTCCTTGAAGCCGCGGACGCCGCCCTCTACCGCGCCAAGCAGGCAGGCCGGAACTGTGTCCGCGACGCCCTGGCAGCCTGACCGCAGCTTCGCCCCGACCGCCCGCGCGGGCGTTGTTACGTCGTTTCAACCTGAACGTCACGGCCCGGCAACCTTCGCGTCACGGACTTCCCGGATAATGCGACGAGAGTCAGCCCCGCAGTTCAGGAGCCTCAGGGATGGACCGAAAACAGGACCGGCCGCAGACCGCCACCTTCAGCGAGAAGCGCGAGATAGACGTTCGACGCTATCCCGTCCAGGTGCGCGCCACCTTCATCCGCCTGTCGCGCACCGGCGCGACGCAACCCACCGCCGCCTAACGCGCGATCGGGGCTGAAAAGCCTGTTCGCACAGTCGTCCGAGGACCGGGCCCGTCCCGGTCCTCCAGCTTTTCCGCCTGATCCCTTCAGACGATTGACGCACCCGCCGCACTCGGCTCGGTCACCGCCACCCGCCCCGGATACCCCCGCGCGATCGCCGCCTGCATCATCGCCCGACCAATGCGCTCCTCGCCCTCGGTGGCGAACGCAGCGATCGTCGACCCCCCGCCGCTCAGGTACGCGCAGTGCGCGCCCGCGTCCTTCGCCGCCGCGAAGATGTCGGGCATCGCCGGGAAGATCGCCGTCCGCGCCGGCTGGTGCAGCTTGTCCTGCGTCGCTGTGTCCAGCGCCGCCCACTCGCCCCGTCCCAGCGCCGCGACGAGCATCGCCGCCCGACCGATGTTGTGGATGGCGTCCTCTCGCGAGAGCGTCTGCGGCAGCAGCTTGCGGCTCTCGCCCGTCGGCATCTCGAAGTCGGGGATGAACAGCACCACGCGCAGCCCCGCCGCCAGCGGCGCCTCGACGTGCCGGTAGCCATCGCCTTCGCGCACCACCACCCGCAGCCCGCCGAACAGCGCCGGCGCCATGTTGTCTGCGTGCCCCTCGATCCCCGCGCCCAGCGACAGCATCTGCTCCAGCGTCAGCGCGCCCTCCATGAGCGCGTTCGCCGCCAGCATCCCCGCTGCGCGCGCCGCCGCGCTCGCGCCCAGCCCGCGCCCGATCGGGATCGCGCCCGTCGACGTCGCCGCCAGCTCCGGCGGTGCCTCCCGCCGCGCCAGCCGGAACGCCGCCCGCGCCGCATCGATGGCAAGCCGCGCCACGGGGCCCGCCGGCTCCGTCTGGTGCCCGGCCGTGACCGTCACGTCATCCGTGATCGCCAGCGCTAGACCCAGGCTGTCGAAGCCGCTCCCCAGGTTCGCCGACGTCGCCGGCACGCGCACCGTCACCGACTGCAACATGCGGCGAGTGTAACGGAGCCTCGATCGTCAGGCGACGGCGTGTCGCTCCCCTACCGCGCGCACGACTGCTTCGTAGCGCCGTTCCAGCTCACTCCGGTCGTTCGGCTCACTGAGATGCTCCCGACCCGCCCGCAGCGTCATCGCACCGTGGCGCAGGACCGCCGCCCGCTGCTCCCTCGTGGTCGCCTCGTCCGCAAGCACGGTCAGCACCTCGAGGATGCGTGTCAGCACCAGCACGTGCGTCGCCCCATACGTTCGGAGCTGGTTGTACGCGCCATCGATCATCTCCTCGAAGCCAACCGTCGGCGCGACCACACGGAGCCGCCCGGCCGCGCCGATTCGGTACGGCGAGACCGGCTCTCGCTTCATGAAGGTCGCCAACGTTGACCCGAGCCGGTCCACTGCCGCTACCGCCGTGAACGGATCATTGATGCCCGGCGATAGCGCGCGCCGCCACCTCCACGAGCTGCGCGACGCCGAACTGCACGTCCTGCTCCATCGTCCGCGTCGGCCCGAGGATGAACGCCGTGTTGAGTGCCCTGCGCACATCGTCGTCGCTCGCTTGCTCTGCCGGCAGCAATGTCGCGAGCGGCATGTCCTTCACCACGTAATCGCCCGGCCGCAGTTCGAGGCGGACCAGCAAATCCCGTCCCTCCGAGATTTGCATGAGCCGCTCGTTGTCGACCGCCTCGATGTACCCCTGCGATGTCGCCTTCACCACGCCGCCCTCGCGAGCGAGGCGCTCGATCGCCGCCCGGTCGACCGGCGTGAGCTCAGGCTCCGGCGCACCCTCGCCTAGCTCCTTCGGGAACACGCGCAGCATGACCCGGTCTAGCTCGTGTCCGACATCCGCGATGATCGAGTTCGCCTGGATCGTCGAGGCGACGTGGTGGATGAAGTAGATCAGCACCGCCAGGCTGAGCAGCGCGAGCGCCAGCGCGATCGTGATCGACAGGCCCGGGACGAACGGCGAATCGCCGCCCCGCACCAGCCGCAGTACCAGCAGGCAGTACACGAACGTGGCGATGAACACGCCCAGCACCACCTGGTTCCCCTTGTCCTTCATGAACTGCCGCAACAGCCGCGGCCCAAACTGCTGCGACGCAAGCGACAACGCCGCGATCGTGATCGAGAACACCACTCCCGTTACCGTCATCACCGACCCCGCGATGGTCGACAGCATCGCGCGGGCGCCATCCGCGTTGCCCCCGTATACCCATGGCGACCCTTCGTCGTCGACGGCGCGGTCGGCTCGCTCTACACCCAATGCCAGCACGATCGCGAGAGCCGTCATCGTCGCCGGGATGAACCAGAAACTCGAGAGCAGGTGATACCAGAGGTTGAAGATCCGGGTGCGCATCCGTGCCTCCGCAGGCAACGGTAGCGTTACTCCGAGCGCCCGCGCACATGGAATGCCTGCCCGAGCCCCTTTGAGAGCGCGACTCTAGCAGCCCGATCGAAACCGATACGAATCCGAGATTACTTCGCGCCGTCCCCGGCGATCCCCAGCTGCTCGCGATAGTCCGGCTCGACCGCTTGCAGGATCCCCGCCTCGACGTAGCGGTCGTACGGCAGCTTCAGCGCCATCGACAGGAACTGCCCCGGCACCGGCACGTTCGGCGCGTCGGCGACGACGCCCGACTCCTTCAGCGTCGCGATCTCCTCGTCCGAGTACCCCACCTCGCGCAGCACCTCATCGTTGTGCTCGCCGAACAGCGGCGCCGGCCGGCGCGGCGCCGTCTCGAACCGCCGGAAGCGCGCGGCCACGTGCTTGTGCAGCGGCCGCTTCCCCAACAACGGCTGCTCGATGACGTCGAACTGCTTCCGCGCCGCGAACTGCGGGTCGAGCAGCGCCTCCTTGCCGTCGAGCACGGCCGCCGCCTTCACGCCCGCGGCCTGCAAGGTGTGCATCACGTCGTAATGGTCGCGCTGCGACGTCCACTCGCTGATCGCCGCGTCCAGCTCGTCGTGATGTTCGTGCCGCGCCAGCACCGTCGCGTAACGCTCGTCCGTCACCCACTCCGCGTGCCCCATCGCGCCCGCCAGCCGTTCGAACTCCGCGTCATTCACGCACGAGATCGCCACCCAGCGGTCGTCGCCCGCGCAGCGGTAGCATCCCTGCGGCGCCGCCCACGGGCTGCGGTTGCCCGCGCGGTCCGGCAGCCGCTGGTTCATCTGGTACTCGAACAGCGCCCGCCCCATGATCGGGATCGCCGCTTCCTGCTCCGACAGGTCAATGTACTGCCCCTTGCCCGTCCTCCGCCGGTACGCCAGCGCCGTCAGAATGGCGCCCGCGCCCATGAACCCCGAGTACGGGTCGGTGAACGAAAGCCCGGACCGCATCGGCGGGCCGCCCGCATATCCAGTGATCGACGAAATGCCCGACGCCGGCTCCAGCCCCATGCCGTACGCCCCGAAGTCGCGCATCGGCCCGAACTGCCCGTATCCGGACAGCGAGATCATGATGATGTCCGGCTTGATCTGCTTCACCTGCTCGTACCCGAGCCCAAAGTTCTCCATCACCCGCGGCGTGAAACTCTCGGCGAGCACGTCCGCGCCCTCGATCAGCTTCTTCACGATCGCGATGCCCTCGGGCTTCGCCAGGTCCAGCACCATCTCGCGCTTGTTCGCGTTACGGATCACGAAGTACGACGCGCGGTGCCACGGGTGGTCGAGCCCGTCGTTGTCCGTGATGATGAGATTGCGCGTCACGTCCATCCGGTTCGGCGACTCGAAGCGGATGACGTCCGCGCCGAGGTCCGCGAGGATGCGCGTGCACGTCGGCCCCGCGAACACGTGCGTCAGGTCGACGACCCGGATCCCCTCGAGCGGCAGTTCGTGCTGCGTCATATCACCCCCTGGTCGCTCAGGATGCGCAGGTCGTCGTCCGAGTACCCCAGCTCCTTGCCGAGCACGTCGGCGTTCGCCGCGCCGCGCTCCGGCGCCGGCCCCACCGCCAGCGGCGTCTCCGACATCTTGAACGGCGCCCCCGCGTGCGCGTACTCGCCCGCCTTCGCGTGCTTCACCCGCACGAAGAACTCCCGCTGCTCCAGGTGCTCGTCCGAGAGCAGGTCCGCCGCGTTCGGCACGAACGCGAACGGCATGCGCAGCGCCTGCGCCGTCATCACGATCTCTGCCGCCGTGTGCGTCGACATGTACGGGCGGATCAGCTCGTCGAACTCCCGCCATTGGAGCATCCGCTCGCCCGCCGAGAGGAACAGCGGATGCTCGTTCAGCTCCGGCTGCTCCAGCAGCAGCGCCATCGGCGAAAGCGTGTCCTTTGTCAGCGGCGTCGGGAAGCCGCCCGCGCCCGGGATCATCACCACGTAGCCGTCGGCGCACGGCACGATGTCCTGCGGGTACCCAAAGATATGCCGCGAGTAGTAGCGCCGCCGCACCGCACCTTGGAAGCCGTACATCGCCGTGTTGTACTCGTCCGCCGCCGCCGCCGCCTCCGTCATCGCCACGTCGACGTGGTCGCCGCCCCCGCGCTTCGCGCGGTTCTCCAGCGCCGCGAGGATGCCGAGCCACAGATGGACGCCCGCCAGGTACTCGCCCGGCGCGCCGCCCGTCGTCAGCGGCTCCCGGTCCGGCTCGCCGGTGTTGTACATGATCGTGCTCATCGCCATCGCCGTCAGGCTGTTGCCGTCGTAGTCGGCGTACGGCCCCGTCGCGCCGAACGGTGACACCTGCGCGACGATCAGCTCCGGGAACTCGCCCTCCAGGTCGTCGTATGACAGCCCCCACGACGCCAGCGTCGAGGCTCGCTCGCCCGCGACGAACACGTCCGCCTTCGCCAGTAGCTTCTTCAGCACCACGTGACCCGATGGCACCGAGACATCCAGCGTGATGCTCCGCTTCCCGGTGTTCAGGTGCAGGAACATCCCCGACTGCTCCGGGTCGGGCACGTCGCCCGGGAACGGCCCCAGCCGCCGGCTGTAGTCGCCGCCCGGCGGCTCCACCTTCGTCACGCTGGCGCCCGCATCCGCCAGCAGCTTCGTCGCGTACGGCCCGGCGATCCCCTGCGAGATGTCGACGACGCGCACGTCTGCGAGCGCTCGATCCGCCATGTTCACTCCCATCTCCAGATTCGAACGGAGCATACGGCCCGCCGATGGGGCGATCAATTCGCCTCCGCCTTTAGACGGAGGCCGCGCATCCCCCTAAGGTCCGATGGCCCGATCCGCTACGCGTCCGATACGGCGCGCCCCTGCGCGGCAGATAATACGGTCAGAGAGAGACACATACAGACGAAGAAGTTCCTGCGAGAGAGAACCCTCCCAACCACCGCCATCTCGACTGGCACACCCCCGCAGGCAAGAGCCGGGCATGAAGCCCGGCTCTTGTCACATCTCCCGAGTGTCTTACGCCCCTGCCTTACGCCTCGAGCAGCCGCCGCGTGCGCCCCGCGCCGTTGCCGCCCGCTGGCGCGAGGCTACCGCCCTCCTTCGCGCGCTCCATCTCGTCCGCGAGTTGCGCGAACGCCACCAGCATGCTCGTCTTCGCCCGCAGCGTCATGCTCAGCCCGTTCAGCAGCCCGAACACGCGCCCGATGAGCAGCAGCTCCGGCGGCACCGCGGTCAGCGGATTGTTCCGCAGCAGCGTCACCACCTGCTCGTACGACTCCTCGAACACTTCGCCCTCGGCCCAGCCCGCGCCGGTCTGGTCCATCTGCTTCGCGATGCGCCCAACGTAGGCGTCGCCGAGCTTCTCGTAGCCCTCGGCGTCGTCGCGCTTCGTCCGGAACCCGAGGTCCCGCATCGCCACGCCCATCCGCTTGTCGTCCTGCGAGAGGATCGCCCGCGTGAAGCGCACCAGCACCTCCTGGAAGTGTGGCGGCAGCTCCTTCGCCTGCCCAAAGTCGAGCAGCACCAGCTTCGGCCCCGTCATCGCCATCAGGTTGCCCGGGTGCGGGTCCGCGTGGAAGAACCCGTGGTTCACGATCATCTCCGCGAACGCGTACACCAGGATCTTCGCGATGTCCGACGGGTCGACGCCGATCCGCCGCATCCCCTCGTAGTCCGTCACCTTCACGCCGTCGATGTACTCCATCGTCAGTACGCGCCGCGTCGTGTGCTCCCAGTAGATCTCCGGCACCACGATGTCTTCGACGTCCGCGAACGACGCCGCGATGCGCTCGGCGTTGCGCCCTTCGTTGATGAAGTCCAGCTCCATCGGGATGTTCTTGCGCATCTCCTGCGCGACGAACCGGTAGTCCATCGACCGGTCCAACCGGTTCAGCACCCCGATGAAGAACGTCAGGTTCGAGAGGTCGATGTCGACGATGTGCTCGATCCCCGGATACTGCACCTTCACCGCCGCCACGCGTCCGTCCTTCAGCACCGCGCGGTGCACCTGCGCCAGCGACGCCGACGCCACCGGCTCCGGCGAGAACTCCGTGAACAGATCCTCGAGCGGCTTCTGCAGCTCCCGCTCGACCTGGTGCCGGATCGCCTCGAACGGCTCCGGCGGCACCTCGTCCTGCAGCTTCGAGAGCACCTCGACGTAGGCCTCCGGCAGCACGTCCGGCCGCGTCCCGAGGAACTGCCCCGTCTTGATCAGCAGCCCCTGGTTGCGCACCGCGGCCTCGTAGAAGCGCCGGGCGCTCCACCAGTGATGGGCGTCACGTCGCGGCTCGCCCCAGTCCTTCCCCTTCCACCGCTCCCGCACGCTGATCAGCTTGTAGCCGCCGTACACCCGCACGAGCATCCGCCCGACGTTCGTGAACCTGCGGACGCGGCTGCGCGGCGCCTTCGTGCGCTTGCGCGCGCCGTACTGGGGAATTGAGGCGGTCTGAGCCATGTTCAGCGTCCATGTTACGTGAATCACGATCTACGCGCTAAGTCCTACGGTGGAATCCGCGACGGCGGTTCACCGCCGATGATCGAAGACCCTTACGGGAAACCCCGCACGTCGCCGCGGCACGCCGCTCCCGCGCTCTCCGCTGCCGATATTCCACAGAGGTACCTGCGACATGCGCCTGCCCTCCCGCGACGAGGCGACCCTCCGCCGCCCCGCCCTGCGCATCGTGCCCGCGCAAGCCACGCACGAGCTGATCTCCTCCCGCGCGCTGGACATGGCGCTCATCGCCGCCGTGTTCGTGGGCGCGTGTGTGCGATTGTCCTACACGCTCGCCTTCGGCTTCCCGCTCAACGACGGCGGCCTCTTCGCCGCCATGACCGAGGACCTCCAGGCGAACGGCTACCTGCTCCCGGCGTTCACCTCGTACAACGGCGGCGAGATCCCGTACGCCTACTCCCCGCTCCCCTTCTATGCGGCGGCGCTCCTCAACGACGCCGGCATGAGCCTCTCGCTCGTCTTCCGCATCCTCCCGCTGCTCGCCAACGTCGCCCTGATCCCCGCGTTCTTCCTCCTCGCCCGCCGCCTCCTGCCGTCGCGCGTGGCCGTCGCCGCCGCGACCGTCTGCGTCGCGCTGCTCCCGCGCGCCTTCTTCTGGATGATCATGGGCGGCGGCATCACGCGCGCGCCGGGCCTGACCTTCGCCGTGCTCGCGCTCTGGGCGATCACCGCCGCCTACCAGGACCGCAGCCGCCCATACGTCGCGGCAGCGGCCGCCTTCACCGCCCTCGCCGCCCTTTGCCACCTGCAGATGGCCTGGTTCGTCGTCTTCACCACGCCGATCATGTTCGTTGCCTTCGGGCGCCACCGCTTCGGCGTCGTCGCCACAATCGCTGCTGCCGCGGGCGCGACAACACTCACCGCGCCGTGGTGGGCGACCGTTATCTCCTACCACGGCCTCGGGCCGCTTATCGCCGCGGCGCGCGCGAGCGACGCGACTGAGAACATGATCGTTCAGCTGCTGATGCTGCAGATCACCGATGAGCCGCTCTTCCCTGCGATCGCCGCCGCCGGCCTCGCGGGCGCCATCGTTTCGCTCGCCCAACGCCGCTGCGTCCTCGTCGCCTGGTTCGTCGCCGCGCTTTTGCTCGACCAGCGCGCGTTCGGCACTGTCGCGACGTTGCCGCTCACCATGCTCGCGGGCATCGCCGCCGAGCACGTGTGGCGCCTCATGAAGCCCGACGACGGTGAGCGCGATCCGACCGGACACCCGCCGCCGCGCTGGCTGCTCCCCGCCGCCGCCACCTTCGCCGGCGCCTACCTCTTCACTGGCGCGATGTTGGCCGGCGGCGAGCTGCTCACGCCCATCTCCCCCGGCGAGCGCGACGCGATGGCGTGGGTCGCCGGGCAGACCCCGCCGTCGAGCCGCGTCCTCGTCATCACCGGCGACTCGTGGTACACCGACCGGATCTCCGAATGGTTCCCCTATCTAGCCGACCGTCACAGCGTAGCGACCGTGCAGGGCTACGAGTGGGTGCCTGGCGCCTTCCGCGACCGCCTGAGCGCCTACCTCGACGCGCAAAGCTGCGCCACCGAGTCCGCCGCCTGCCTCGAACGCTGGTCGGTGCAACATGCCGCGGACTTCGACTACGTCTTCGTCACGCGCACCGGCGTCGAGTCGGGCGGCGACGAATGCTGCAGCGCGCTCCTCCAGTCCCTCCGTGCCCATCCCGACGCCCGCATCGCCTACGACGGCCCCGACGCCTTCATCTTCGAGTGGCGACACTAGCCCGGGCGCCACTGGCACCGCCATCGCTCGTGCATTGGCCCTTGGCCGCCGCCGCCCCACCTTCCATGATCGGAGCGGAGGCACCCGCATGGACGCACACGAACGCATCCGCAACGCCGTGAAGGGCATGCTCCCCGACCTGCTCGGCATCCGCTTCGTCGACCTCACGCCCGAGCGCGTCGTCGCCGAGATCGACGTCCGCGACGACCTCTGCACCGTGCCCGGCATCATGCACGGCGGCGCCATCATGGCCTTCGCCGACACGCTCGGCGGCGTCGCCACCAGCCTCAACCTCCCGCCCGGCGCCGGCACCACCACCATCGAGTCGAAGACCAACTTTTTCGCCCCCGCCCGCACCGGCGAAACTGTGCGCGGCGAGTGCATCGCGCTCCACCGTGGCAAACGCACCATGGTGTGGCAGTCGCGCGTCACCGGCCCCGATGGCCGTCTGCTCGCGCTCGTCACGCAGACGCAGATCGTCCTCGAAGCGCGACCATCGCCGCAGGAGACGCTCGCCGCGCTCTTCGCTGGCAAATCACCTGACGAGCAGAAGCAGATCCTCGCGCAGCTCGAGCGTGGCGGCGCCGCCCTCTACCGCGCCCTCGCCGCGCAGGAGAGCGACGCCGCTACGAAGCAGGCCCTCCTGGAAGCCGCACGCAAAGAAGAGGAAAACGCCCACACCCTCGAGCGCGGCACCTGACCGCGGCGGCCCTGGCAGGTGCCAGACTTGGCCGCGCGTCAAGAATCGACCCCATCCCCACCCCTGTTCGGTTGACTCCCCACCCCCCACCCCCGACAATTGACCCCGACCGTTTCCCGGCCGGTGAGATGACCGGCCGAGGGCAGGGATCGGGGTCGCTGCTATCGTTCTCCCCGCAGAACGCTGGTTCCCTGATCGTGCACGGCGCATCCATGCGCCGCGCCTGACGGCGGCGGGTTCGTCGTCGCATGGAAGGAAGCCGATCCATGTTCGCGGCACGCCACCCGGCGCGCCGGAACACCACATCAGGGGGCACCATGGACACCCGACAACTGCGGGCGTACGGCATCGCCGCCGTCGCGCTCCTCGCGTTCCTCTTCCTCTCGATCACCTTCTCCGCCTCGCAGCACGGCACGCGCGTATCGGCCGCGACCGGCCTCCAGAACCCCGGCTTCGAGGGCGCCACGCTCGGTGGCTTCCCCGACGCATGGGATGTCGCGCAGCCGGTGCCAGACACCGTCAAGGTCGTCCAGGCCGAGGGCCCCGCTGACTTCCCCACCTACGCGGACATGGGGAATATCACCGTCAGTCCGCACAAGGGCAGCCAGATGCTGCGCCTCGGCCAGCCAAAGCGCATCGCCGAGGCCCAGAGCGCCGGCGCCAACACCGTCAGCCAGACGTTCACCGCCAGCCAGTCGACCCTCAAGTTCTCCTTCCGCGTCTTCTCCTGGGAGTTCCGCGGCAACGACCGTGTCGGCTTCAACCTCACCGGCGGTGGCTCATCAGTAGGCACGCTCGCGCAGCCCGTTTCGATCACGCAGCCCAACGGCTCGTCCACGACGTGCAGCGCGCTGCCCTGCGAATTCGCCATCGCGACCGGCAACCGCCAGCAGTTCCTCGACTCCGGCTGGCTCGAAGTCGAGATCACAAGCATCCCCACCGATCAACCGCTGACGCTCACCTACTTCGCCGGCGGCGCCATGGACTCCGCCTTCGCGACGTGGGCCTACTTCGACAACGTCAACTCACCGCCCGTCGCGAAGTTCACCTTCGCGCCGGCCCCCGTCTACGAAGGCACGCTCCTCCAGTTCACTGATCGCTCCTTCGACCCCGACCCAGAAGACACGATCGTCGACTGGCACTGGGACATCGCCGGCGACTTGTTCGAAGAGCAGCACCCGTTCCAGATCCTCCCCGACGAGGGCACGTACACCGCGTCCCTCACCGTCACCAGCTCCGACGGCACCTCGACCACCGTCTCCACCGGCGGCACCGCGCTCGACGGCACGCCGATCGACTCGCTCAATGTCCTCAACGGCGCGCCCGTCCTCAGCGTCCTCAACGTCGAGGCGCTCGCCGGTCAGCCCGCGCCGCTTCTCGGCCGCTTCGCCGATCGCGGCTGGGACGACACGCACACCGCTGCATGGTCCGTCGGCGGACAGTCGCCGGCGGCGACGCTGCAAGAAGACAATCTGCCCATCCTCTCCGTCGGCCGCGTCGACGGATCGTTCACCACGTCGAGCAGCGCCAACGGCACGCTCACCGTCACCGACAACGACGGCGGCAGCGCGTCCGCGCCCTTCGGCGTCACCGTCGTCGCCGCCGACGCGCAGCGCCACGAGCCGAACGGCGGCCTCACTGGCGCGCCCGTGCTCACCACCGGCACGTCCTATCTCTCCTGGGTCGGCAGCGAGGGCGACGTCGACATCTTCGAGGTCAAGCTCGCCAGCAACGCATCGCTCCCCGCCGGCACGCAGATTCTCGCCTCGCTCACCGGCCTGCCTGCCGATTACGACGTCATCGTCCTTACGCAGGCGCCCGGCGATCCGCAGACGTCGCGTTTCGCACAGAGTGACTTCGGCCAGATGGCCTTCGACGCCGCTCGCTTCGCGCAAAGCCGCTTCGCCCAGAGCCGCTTCGCGCAGAGCAGGTTCGCGCAGAGCAGGTTCGCGCAGAGCCGCTTTGCCCAGAGCCGCTTCGCCCAGAGCGCGTTCTCCTTCAGCGACGTCCCGCTCGAGGGCGTCAGCTTCACCGGCTACGACGCCGAGCAGATCGGCGGCACCGACATCTCGCTCGAAGAGCTCGGACTCGGCAGCCTCGCCGGCACAGGCGTCGAAGTCGCCGGCTTCTCCGCCAACCGCGGCCTCGACGACGACGGCGCGCTCGCGCGCAGCGACTCGTCCGGCACGCGCATGTACGTCGCCGTCGTCGGCCAGAACGGCGCGCACAGCGCCGCGCCGTACCGCCTCTCGCTCGAGGCGTCGACGCCGCCCGACCTCGCCGAGGCGCTCGGCGCCGAGGTCTGCAGCCGTCAGCCGCTCGTCGGCGGCGGCGATGCGACCAGCGCCGTCGAAGTGCTCTACCAGTACCCGGGCGCCTCGCAGACGCTCTTCGTCACGCAGCGCGAGCGCCTGCGCGCCATCCACAGCCTCGGCGACGAGGCGTGGGCGAACGTCCTGAACGACATGATCGACGTCGCCGATCAACCATCCGTCGCCGGCACGATCATCTCGCTGCCCAGCGACATCTACGACACGTGGGACAGCAACCCCTGCGATATCGACGCCGTTAATGCGCTCTCCGCCGACATCAAGTCGGAGGTGCAGTCGCGCCTCGGCGGCATGACGTCCGTCGTCTTCATCGGCGACGACGACATCGTGCCGTACAAGCGCGTGCCCGATGAGACCATCATCGGCAACGAGCGTGACTACACCGTCGATGCGTTCCTCAAGCCCGGCGGCGCGCTGCTCGCCAGCATCGTCCTCGGCTACAACAAGTCCGACGACTACTACGTCGACTCCGTCCCGACCAGCTGGCAGGGCCGCGAGCTCTACCTGCCCGATGTCGCCATCGGACGCCTGGTCGAGACGCCCGACGAGATCCGCGGCCAGCTCCAGGCCTTCGTCGCGAGCAACGGCTCGCTCAACCCGCAGACCGGCTTCGTCGCCGGCTACGACTTCTTCCAGGACGGCGCCCAGGAGATGGCCGACAACCTCAACGACGCCGTCCCCACCGAGACGCTGATCGGCGACGCGTGGACCGCCGCCGACCTGCGCTGCCAGTTCCTCGGCGACGCGCTGCCCGGCGCCAGCGGCTGCGACACGCCTGACGTGGCGGCGCCGAACGCGCACTTCACGCACTACTCCGCGCTCTCCGCCGCCGGCCACGCCGACAGCGACTTCACCGACACGATGGACAGCACCCACGTCGCCGCTGCTGGCGGTGGCAGCGCCTTCAACGGCGCCATCGTCTTCTCCATGGGCTGTCACGCCGGCCTCAGCGTCCCTGACCGCGCGTCGCAGGACGCCGACGCAGGCATCGGCATCAACCCCGCGCTCGACTTCGCGCAGGCGATGGCGCAGCAGCGTGCCGTCTACATCGCCAGCACCGGCTTCGGTTACGGCGACGACGAAGGCATCGGCGGCACCGAGAAGCTGCTCGCGCTCTTCTCGCAGGACCTCGTGTCCGGCCAGTTCTCCGCCGGCCAGGCGCTCGTCGAGGCCAAGCGCGATTACATCAGCGGCCTCGCCGCGCCAACCGTCTACGACGAGAAGTCGTCGATCCAGACCGTCTTCTACGGCCTGCCGATGTACCAGGTGACCGCCGGATCGGTCGCCGCGCTCAACGCGCTCGCGCCAGCGGGCGTGCCCGCCGGCAACAGCACCATCACCCTCATCGATGGCGGCGCGCCCACGACGCACGTCGCCGCGCTCGAGCAAGTCGACGAGGCCAGCGGCTCCTACTTCTCCGCCGACGGCGACACCGCCGCCACCGCCGGTCGCCCCGTGCAGCCCAAAGTCGCGCTGCCGCTGGCGGCGAGCCCGTCCGGCCCGGTGCGCGGCGCCGTGCTCACAGGCGGCGCCTACCACGACATCAGCGGATTCGACCCGCTCATCGCGCGTCCCACCAACGAGTGGGAGCTCGACGCCGCCGAGCCGCAGATCTGCCTGCCCTCGTTCTGGCCCGCCGACGTCGGCCGCGTCAACGGCATCGATCAGGGCGGCGAGCTGCAGCAGACGTTCGTCGGCGTCCCGGGGCAGTTCCGCTGCACCAGCGGTCCCGCCGCGAACGTCACCGGCCTCCAGCGCATCTACGACAGCCTCACCTTTGAGCTGCTGCGCTGCGCGACGGCCGACGAGACGCCGCCCGCGATCTCCGAGATCGACATCGATAAAGAGGGCAGCGACGCCCTCGTCACCGTGCACGCCAGCGACGCCGGCGGCGTGCAGCGCATCGTCGCCCTCAAGCTCAGCGGCGGCACGGTCACGCCGTTCACGCTGAACACCGGCGGCGCGACGTCCGGCGAGTTCACCATCACCATCCCGAACGTCACCCTGACCGACGATCTCATCGTCCAGGTCGACGACGGCTGCAACGTCGCCACGGCCACCGCCAAGGGCGCCAACATCAGCGCGCTCGGCGTCGACGCCGGCCCCGACCAGCTCCTGCAGCTCTCCGGCCCGAACGTCTTGCCCGTGACAATCGAGAACTTCAACTCGCTCGTCGCGCCCGTCTTCTACATGTGGGACTTCGGCGACGGCACGTCGCAGACCGGCGTCATCTCGCCCGCCGGCGTCACCATCGATGGATCAGGCAACGGCACCTTCACCGTGCAGCACGCCTACGCACAGGGCATCCAGACGCCGCTCACCGCCACCGTCAAGATCGTCGACTCCGGAGGCGCCATCGGCGGCGACGACGTGATCATCACCGGCTGCGACAAGGCCGGCGAGACGTCCGACAAGAACGCCGACTTCATCGGTTGTGGCACGTCCAACGACGGCACGAACCTCAACCTGACGATGACCGTCGCCGGCTCGATCAGCAACAAGGTGGGGTACCGCGTCACGCTGAAGGTGGGCGCGACGACGTACACGTTGAAGTACGACGGCGGCAAGGCGTCGGGCGTCTCCGGCCTGCGCGCGACCGTCAGTGGCAACAAGCTCACGCTCACCATGCGGCTGTCGTCCGTCGGCGCCACGAAGGGCACGGCGATCGAGTGGTTCGTCGAATCGCAGTCCGGCGTCAAGGGTGAGCAGTCGTCCGGCTTCCCGGACCGCATGCCCGACGCCGGCGTCATCCCCTACACGATCAAGTAGGGCGGCCCGCGGTTGGTATCTGCGTCCCCGGCGCGGCGGTATCATGGTGTGCCCTGAACTCCGCCCGCCGGGGATCGCTGTTTCCGGCTGACAGGTAGCGAACCATGGCCGTCGACACCCGCGTTGGACCGGCGCGCGACATCATCCAGGCGTACCTCCCCGGCACGCTCATCCGCCGCTGGGCGCGCCACCCCGACGCCGATCCCTCCTGGTCCGAGCCCCTCACCGGCTCGCTCATGCACTGCGACGTCTCCGGCTTCACCGCCATGTCCGAACGCCTCGCCGCCCTCGGCAAGGAAGGCGCCGAGCTGATGGCCGGCGTCCTCAACCGTTTCTTCGAGCGCATGCTCGGCATCGCCAGCCGCTGGGGCGGCGTCCAGATGAAGTTCGGCGGCGACGCCATGCTCCTCTTCTTCGCCGACGACGATCACGCCGCGCGCGCCGTCGTCTGCGGCCTCGAGATGCAGCGCGCCATGACCGAGTTCCGCAGCGTCGAGGCCGGCGGCGAGCGCCACACGCTCCGCATGCGCGCCGGCGTCCACAGCGGCCGCTTCCTCGCCGTCTCCGCCGGCCTCCCCGATGGCCTCCTCCACTACCTGCTGCTCGGCCGCGATGTTGGCCGCGCCACCGTGGTCGAATCGCTCGCGCCCCTCGGCCAGGTCGCCGTCAGCCCCGACACCGCGGCGATGATCGAGCCGCGCGCGCGCCTCGCCTCCGCCGACGAAGGATGCTCCATCGTCCGTTCGATCGATCCACCCGCTGAGCCCGGCCGCATTGCCGACGCCGAATCCGCCGCGCTCGCCGCGCTGCGTCGCTACCTCATGCCGCCCGTCGCCGAGCTTGTCGCATCCGGCGGCTCCTCCTCGTTCACGGCCGAACACCGCCGCGTCACGGCCGCGTTCGTCAACCTCATCGGCGTTCACCCCCTCATCGAAGAGCGCGGCGACGACGAGTGTGTCCGCCAGGTGAACGCGTACCTCCAGATCTTGCTCTCGCTGCTCGAGCGCCACGGCGGCTACCTCGCCGGCAGCGACGCCGCCGAGACCAGCGACAAGCTCATCGTCCTCTTCGGCGCCCCCGTCGCCGGCGAGCGCGACGAGATCAGCTCCATGCGCTTCGCCCTTGACCTCGACCAGGCGCTGCGCGACTCCGGCCTCGATCTCCGCCACAAGATCGGCCTCAGCACCGGCTTCGTCTTCGCCGGCGAGATCGGCTCCAGCTTCCGCCGCGAGTACACCGTCATCGGCGACAGCGTCAACCTCGCCGCGCGCCTCATGTCCGCCGCCGACATAGGCCAGATCTACGTCTCCGCGCCCACCGCCGAGCGCGCCCACGGCGAGTTTGAGCTACGCAAGCTGCGGCCCCTCACGTTGAAGGGAAAGAGCGGCAAGATCCCCGCCTTCCGCCTCGAAGGCATGCGAGCGCAGCCCGTCGCTGTCGCCGGCGGCCCGCGCGTCGCCTTCGTCGGCCGCCAGCGCGAGATGCAGCAGCTCCTCACGCTCGCCGCCCGCGCCGGGCACGGCGCCGGCGCCTGGGCCTACGTCTCCGGCGAGCCCGGCATGGGCAAGAGCCGCCTGGTCGAGGAGTACACGTCGCACCTGAGCGCCGGCGGCTGGCGCCCCATCGCCACCACCTGCCATGCGCATCTTTCCCGCACCGCGCTCGCGGCGTGGATCGAGCCGCTCCGCGCCCTGCTCGGCGTCGACCCGCACGAAAGCCCCGGTCGCGGCTGGGAGATGCTGCAGTCCACCATCGAACGTCTCGCGCCGGAGTCGGCGCCGTTCGCGCCCCTCATCGCCGAGGTGCTCTCCCTCCCCGCCGACGAGGACCCGGCGCTCAGCTTCCTCGACGCGAAAGCGCGCCGCGAGCGCTTCACGGCGACGGTCCTCGCCATCATCGCCGCATCCGCGGCGGAGCGCCCGCTGTGCCTCGCGTTCGAGGACGCGCACCACGCCGATGCGTCCTCGCTTGACCTCCTCGCCGAAGTCGTGAAAGCGGCGCAGCCCTCGACGCTCGTCGTGGTCACGTCGCGCGAGCCGCAGCCGCCCGAGCAGTTCGCCGAGGCCGCCGTGGGAGTCCGCCTCACCATCGGCGAGCTGCCCCGCGACGCCGCGCGCTCGCTCGCCGCGACGCTCGGCTCGTTCACCGACGAGTCGCTCGATGAGGTCGTCGCGCGCGCGCAGGGCAATCCGCTCTTCTTGCAGGAGCTCGCCCTCAGCGGCGACGACGGCGCCTCCGCCTCGCGCACCATCAACGAAGTGATCATGGCCCGTCTCGATCAACTTCCATATGAAGAGAAACTCGCCCTGCGCGCCGCCTCCATCGAAGGCGCGCTCTTCAACGCCGGACACGTCACGAGGTTGCTCGAGCTCGAAGCGGCTGGCCGGCACGTCCCCGACTCGCTCGAGGCGCTCGCCGCGCGCGGCTTCATCCGCGAGGCCCACGACGAGAACAGCACGCACGCGTTCACGCACGGCCTCACGCAAGAAGTCCTCTACGAGACCATCCCCTACGCACGCCGCCGCGACCTCCACCGCCACCTCGCGCAGGAGATCGAGCGCACGTCGAACGTCGAGGCCGTCTGCGGCACGCTGCTCCACCACTACGACCGCGCCGGCGACGCCGCGAAGACCGTCGAGTACGGCATGATGACGGGCGACCGCGCCGCCGCGATCTTCGCCAATCGCACCGCGATCGATCACTTCACGCAGGTGTTGCAGGCCCTCGGGCGCGTCCGCCAGGCCAGCCCCAGCGACCGCAGCATCGTCTTGGAGCGCATCGGTGACTGCCTCGAGGCCGAAGGGCGCCACAACGCCGCACGCGAGTCCTTCTTCGAGGCGCTCGAACAGTGGCGCCTCGACGCGCGCAGGCGCCGCAAGCTCGTCGTCCGCGCCGACGACCTCACCGCGCGCGAGGCGCTGCTCTGCCGCCGCATCGCCGTCACACACGAGCGCGCGTCCGACTACGACAACTCGCTCAAGTGGCTCGACGAGGCGATCGATCGCCTGCCCGACGGCGCCTCCCGCGCCGCCGCGCGCATCTACGCCTCGCGCAGCATGGCGCTCTTCCGCAAGGGCCTCTACACCGACGCCATCGACTGGGGCCAGCGCGCCGTCGCCGTCGCTCGCCGCACGCAGGACAAGCGCGCCGTCGCCTACGCTCACAACATGCTCGCCAACTCCTACCTCGAAGTCGGCTCTGTCGCCGACGCCATCGCCAACCTCGAGGCAGCCCTCGAGCTCTACGCCGAGACCGGCGACGTCTACGGCCAGGCCGCCGCCAACAACAACCTCGGCAACTGCTACCAGGCCCGCGGCGACATCGCCACCGCTGTCCTCCACTACGAGGTCGCCCTCGAGGCCAACAAGCGCGTCGGCAACGACGCCACTATCACTCACAACAACCTCGGCGAAGCGCTCCTCATGCAGGGCCGCCTCGATGCCGCCACCGAGCACCTCGAGCAGGTGATCCGCAACGCCGAGCGCAACCCCGCCCTCGCCGCCGTCGCCGGCCTCAGCGAGGTCAACCTCGCGCGCTGCAGGATGCTCCACGGCGATCTCGCCGCAGCCGAGCTGCACCTCCGCCGCGGCACGCGGCGCCTGCGCAGCGTCGGCGCCGAAGGCCTCGTCGCCGAAGCGCGCCTCCGGCTCGCCGAGCTCCGGCTCGCCCAGGGCCGCCAGGACGTCGCGCTGCGCGAAGCCCGCGCCTCGCTGCGCGCCTCCATCGAGACCGAAGCGAAACTACTGCAGGTCGCGGCCGAGCGTCTCGTCGGCTACCTCGAGTCCACGCTCGGCAAGGTCGAACGCGGCGTGCAGCGCATTGAAGACAGCATCACGCTCGCGCAGGAAGTGCAATCAGACTACGAAGAAGCGCACTCGATCGTCACGCTCGCCCGCGTCGCACGCGATGCCGGCATCGAGCCCGACGCACTCGTCTCGCGCCTCACGCGCGCCGTCGCCATACTCGGACGTATCGGCGCGCAGAGCGACCACGCCGAAGCGAAAGCGATCCTCGACGACCTGCAGTCGCGCTGACGATGCATCGCCGCCCGGTAGCACTCCGCCGCCCGCGCCTGTAGACTCAACCCCTCGGGGGCAATCGCCCCGTTGAACCGAGGGCGGGTCATGGCAACCATCCACACGTCTGCAGGCGCTCCTTCCAGCCTGGAGAACCTCCTGTCTCCCGAAGACTGGCGCCGGCTCGAAGCGCACATGGAGCTGGCGGAGTTCGCGCCCGGTGAGCACCTGCTCCACCACGGCGACCTTCGCCCGAACCTCCTCATCATTCGCGAGGGCGTCGCCTCCGTGCAGGGCGAAGACGCGAACGGCCAGCCGCGCGAGCTCAGCCGCATCGGCACCGGCGAGTCCGTTGGCGAGATGGCGCTCCTCACCGGCGAGCCCGCCTCCGCCGACGTCGTCGCCATCACGCGCGTCCGCGCCTACGCCGCCTCCCACGAGAAGCTCGCATCCCTCGACGAGCTCCGCCCGCGCGTCATCGAAGCCCTCTCCGCGATCCTCGCGGCGCGCCTCAAACACGCCAACGAGCGTTTGCTGACGCTCTCAGCCGCCAAGACGCACGTCCTCGTCTGCGACCAAGCCGGCTTCGACGCCCTGCGCGGACTTCCCGCCGCCGTCGCCGATGTCGTCGGCGGCCGCATCCTCGTCGTCCTCCGCGGCGAGCACGCGGCCGCGCAGCGCATGGCCAGCGAGCGCGTCGTCGTCCGCGCCATTGCTCCCGAGGAGGAAGGCGACCTCAGCCGCATCCTCCACCGCGCAGCCCACGAGTACGCCGAGATCCTCATCTACCGCGATCGCGCCTCCCTGCCGCTGCTCGCCGACGACCCCGCCTCGATCATCTACGCTACGCACGCGGACGCATCGAGCGTCCCCGGCAACGTCCGCGCATCAGCGCGTCTCGCCATCGTCGGCAGCGACGCGAAGTGGACGCAGCCAACGCTGCGCCGTCTCAGCGAGAGCTACGGTCATCCGGTCGTCGCCGTTCTCCCCGGCGACGGCGCGTCGGACAACGGCGATGCCATGCTGCGCTTCGCGCGTACGCTCGTCGGCAGGCAAATCGGCCTCGCCCTCGGCGCCGGCGCCGCGAAGGGACTCGCGCATCTCGGCGTCCTGCGCGCCCTCCGCGACATGGGCGTGCCCGTCGATATGGTCACCGGCTGCAGCATCGGCTCCGCCATCGCTGCCGGCGTCGCCGCCGGCATGGACCTCGACGAGCTGAGCGAGCTCACGAAGCAGGCCGCAGGGCGCGCCATCCGCCCGACGCTGCCGCTCCGCTCGTTCCTCAGCAACGCCGGCGTCCGCGACGAGCTCAAGCGCCTCGCCGAGGATCGCCGCATTGAGGACCTCGACCTGCCCCTCGCCGTCGTCGCCGTCGATCTCTTCCGCCGCTCCGAAGTCACCTTCACCAGCGGCCTCATCTGGCCCCGCCTGCTCGCCAGCATGGCCATCCCCGGCGTCTACCCGCCGAGTCCCGCCATGGGCAGCTACCTCGTCGATGGCGGCGTCCTCAACCCCGTGCCCGTCCGCCAATGCCGCGACCTCGGCGCCGGCATCGTCATCGGCGTTCGCCTCACCGCCACGCGCACCTCACCGCGCGAGCGCCTCGACTTCAAGCCCGCGAAGCCGCTCGCCATCGAAACCATCATGCGCACGTTCGAGATCATGCTGAACCGCATCTCCGAGGTCAGCCACGAGCACGCCGACGTCAACATCGAAGTCTGCGTCGACGGCACGGGTGGCGTCCGCGACTTCAAGCGCGGCGACGAGATCGGCGCCCTCGGTTACCGCGCGACCATAGAGGCGCAGCCCTCGCTCGCCGGCGCGATGCCCTACCTGAAGGGGGCCGCCGTTTGATCCTCCTCGCGCTTCGCAACCTCGTCGCCGAAAAGACGCGCTTCGCGTTCTCGGCGGCCGGCATCGGGTTCGCCGTCTTCCTCATCACCGTGCTGCTCGGCCTCTATCAGGGCTGGAACGAAAAGGTCGGCGGCTTCGTCGAGGACGTCGACGCCGACGCATGGATCGTCCGCGAAGGCACCACCGACTTCATCAACGCCGCCTCCATCCTCCCGCGCTCGCTCGGCGAAGACGTCGCGGACCGCAACGACGTCGCCGGCGTCTACCCGCTCGTCGTCCGCCCCATGCAGTTCTTCGAGGGCGACAAGAAGGTCGAGATCCACCTCATCGGCTACGACGTCGAATCCGGCATCGGCGGCCCCGTAAAGATCGTCAAGGGCCGCGGCGATCCCGGCGACGGCGAGATCATCGTCGACGACGTCCTCTCCCGCACGCTCAACGTCGCCATCGGCGACACGCTCACCAGCGGCGACTCCTCCTTCGAGGTGATCGGCATCGCCTCCGGCGGAAACTTCGCCTTCACGCAGGCCGGCTTCATGAGCGTCGAGGCCGCCGCCAACCTGCTCGACATGGGCGATCTCGTCACCTTCTGGCTCGTCGACCTCGAAGAGGGCGCCTCCACCGACACCTTGGCCTCCGAAGTCACCGCCGGCGCCGACGGCGTCGCCGTCTACAGCTCCGGCGAGTTCGCGTCCGCCACGCGCCACCGCATCCTCGATAACGTCATCCCCATCATCATCGTCATCCTCGGCCTCGCACTCATCGTCGGCATCGCCATCACCAGCCTCACCATCTACACCGCCACCGTCGAGCGCACGCGCGAGTTCGGCATCATGAAGGCCATCGGCTTCAACAACGGCGACCTCTACCGCCTCGTCATGCTGCAGAGCTTCATCACCGGCGGCGTCGGCTTCGTCTTCGGCGTCGCGCTCACATTGATCGCCAGCCAGTTCGTCGACCGCATCGCCGCGCAGTTCATCCTCTACGTCCGCCCGTTCGACGTCCTCCTCGTCCTCATCGCGACCGTCGTCATGGCCGCGATCTCGTCCATCGTCCCGGCCCGGCGCGTCGGCGCCGTCGACCCGGCTGTCGCCTTCAAGGGGTAAGCATGAGCGACCGCAACGTCATCGAGCTCGTCAACGTCAGCCAGCAGTTCGGCACGAAGGAAAATCCCACGCACGCGCTGCGTGGCGTGTCGTTGCAGGTCCCCGAGCGCCAGGTCGTCATCATCATGGGCCCCTCCGGCGCCGGCAAGTCGACGCTGCTCGCCATCGCCGGCGCGCTCCGGCGCCCCACCTCCGGTGATGTCATCATCGACGGCCTCACGCTCTCGTCGCTCAACGACAACAAGATGTCCGAGGTGCGCCTGCGCAAGGTCGGCTTCGTCTTCCAGGAGTTCAACCTCCTCGACGCGCTCACCGTCATGCAGAACCTCGAGCTGGTGCTCTTCCGGGCCGGCGTCCCGCGCAAGCAGGCGCACGCGCGCGCATCGGAGATCCTCTCGATCCTCGACATGTCCCACCGCAAGGACGCCTACCCCAAGACGCTGAGCGGCGGCGAGCGCCAGCGCGTCGCCATCGCCCGCGCCCTCGTCAACAACCCAGTTGTCATCATGGCCGACGAGCCCACCGCCAGCCTCGACGGCAAGCGCGGCGCCGAGGTCATGAGCCTCCTCCAGATGATCGCCCACGACATGGGCACCGCCGTCGTCATGGTCAGCCACGACCATCGCACCCTCCAGTACGCCGACCGCATCGTCTGGCTCGAGGACGGCCACCTCGAAGACCGCGAGCCCGCCTCCATGGCCTCCGTCCCCTCCGCCCGCTAGCCTCCAAACCGATCGCCGGCGGCTCATTCAGGTGTCCGCTTGACGCCGCAGCCACCACGATCGCATGATCCCTCAGTCATGCTGCGAATGCCCCGGGCAGAACTCGTCGTCAGGCTCGCGCTCGCCGTCGCGCCTCTGGTGTCGGCGCTCGTCCTCAGCCTCTCACCAAGCCCTGCGTCCGCCTGCGTCTGTGCAATGGGCGATGACGAAACCTGGATGCGCCAGGTCGTCGAGCACACGGACGCCGTCGTCGTTGCCCGGCTCGAGCCCGATCCAACCGGAGATCGACGGCAAGTCATCGAACTCACTGAGGGTATTCGGGCCGTCAGCGTCCCCGACCCGTTCCGTGCGAACGCCGAAACAGTCCTCGTCTTCAAAGGACCAGTCGCATCGACGTTTGACGTCGAGTCACCTCCGTCGTCTTGCTCCTATGACTCCCTCCACGAACCCGGTTACCATCTGATGCTCCTCGATGAGTCGGACGGCTCGTACAGCACCGGCCAGTGCTCGGCCTTCCCCGTCGATTACGACGAGCGGACCGGGGAACTAAGCTCGGAGATGCCTCACCGCCAGGCAGTAATCACGACATTGATGGAAATCGCACCGCCAGAAAGCGTGGCGAGCTCGGCCACTCCCCATTCGGCGTCCGGAAACACGCTGCTCGCGCTGCTCGTTGTCGCGATGGGCGTCTCGGTGGTCGCGCTGCCCCTCGTCCGTCTCATCTGGTACCGACTGCGGGAGTGAGCCTCCTGAGCCGCAGGTCACTTCGGCCTATCCTCGTTGTACGGGCCGATAGCGCCTCCGCCTCCGCCCCCTCCGCCCGCTAGCCTCTCCCGCCGATAACAAGGCTGGAGGCCGCCCATGCGCGCAGATACCCTCGCGCCCGCATCCCCGCGCTCACCCCAAGAGCGCGGCCGCTTGCTCGCCGCCCTCATCTGGCTCACGCTCGCCGGCCTCTGGCTCGTCTGGGTGCTGTCGCTCTCGCTCGCGCCCTTCCTCTTCCTCGCCTTCGACAACAACGTCTCCGTCGCACAGGGCGCCGCCCTTGGCGCCGTCCAGGCCACATGGGTCGCCGCCATCCCCGTCGCCCTCCTCTTCGGCGGCCACGTCGTCGACAACGGATGGACACCCCCGCAGTGGCGCGCCCGCTGGCTCATCGTCATCGCCGCCGCCGCCCTCTGGTGCCTCATCCTCGCCTTCTGGATCTCCACCGCCGCCACCATTTAGGCTCATGCTCGGCAACCGATGTCCTGCCCCCGAATTCCAGACGGCCGAGAGCGCGCGTACGCGCGAGATCACATGTAGACAACTGCCAACCACTGGGAGGGTTTCGTCGATCTCTCCAACTTCACGGTTGGCAGCCACCGAGCGGAGATCGTCGAGGTAGCGCTACGTGATCAGACTAAGGGGTAGGCAACGTATCTGTAGGACTGAGGCGCCGTGAAGCCCGGCACAGTGTCCTGAAGCTCGGCTAAGGTCAGCGGCACGTCAAGTGGTCGCGGGGAGATCGCCTCGATAGCGAAGGCTCTTTGTGCGCTCTGGAAGTAGTCCCGAAAACGTTGCCTAGTTACATTCGCCTCATTTCCCACTTGTTTCCAGATGTGGGTGGGCGAGCCTTCCAAAACGTCAGCGCAAGTGAAACTTCCTACGATGGCCTTCACTGGGGACGTTGCGTAGACGTAGATTACATCGCCCGGGCGGAGCGATGGCCGAGTACGCCGCAGCTCGAAGCGCTTGCGGCCATGGACAAGCGCGAGTGCGAGCTCGGGCTTCACCGCAAACAGAGCGTATCGACGTTCCAACCTGATAGCCTCCTCAATTCCATTGCGTCATCGAGACCGACGCGTCGAGCCGTAATGGGATCGTACGAAGGAAGCACTGACCTTATCCGCTGCAACGCAAGAGGAACAGGCGCTTCACGGTACCAATCGAAGTGCAACGCCAACGCCTGACCCCTGCGCTCGCCCCTCTTTATCGTGGAACTCCTCACCTCAGCCAAAGTATAGACGCCGAGGTTTCCGAACTGGGCCAACAGTTCCTCCGGTTCGTCGATCGCGTGTCGGATCAGTCGGCCTTCGCCAATCATTTGGCTCTGCCCTTGCTTCCTGTCTGTCTCGTAGAAGAAGATCGGGCTTCCGCGCCGGAGTCCGCTGTAGAGACGGTCATGTCCCGTCAAGTGGTGTAAATCGGTGGCATCATCCTCGCTCTGATGGCCGCGATCTACACGGCGATGGGTAGCTGGTCGGAAGTCTCCTGTTCTGTTTCTTTGAGGGTGGATGGT
>Ga0073934_10001149_pt1 | contig 66682 bp, 61 predicted proteins | sample LarsenN4metaG_FD_76834 | JGI IMG/M metagenome (GOLD analysis project Ga0073934, IMG submission 76834) | Hot spring sediment bacterial and archeal communities from British Columbia, Canada, to study Microbial Dark Matter (Phase II) - Larsen... ... | reverse complement strand
TGCAAATGGCGATTGGAATGTTGAATATCCTCCCATCAGGCACTAAACTCAAAAGTAATGGAACTAACAGTGGCTATTACCGGTGCGTCCGGGACTATTTATGCCTACAGGACATTGCAAATGCTTGCCGCGGCAGGAGTTGTGAAGCAGATAAACCTGATAATGTCCGGAACTGCCGCAACCGTCGCACAGGTCGAGATGGGCGTTAATCTCAAAGAACCTACAGCGGCCAAAATCAATGAATGGCTTGGTCTGCCGACGGATTCACAGTTGATCAGGCTCTGGCGTCTCGATAATCTTGCTGCCAAACCGTCATCCGGTTCCAACAAGCAGGACGGTATGATAATCGTTCCCTGTTCTATGGGAACACTTGGTGCGATTGCTTCCGGTGCAGGTACGAATCTGATTCATCGGGCAGCCGATGTCTGCCTGAAAGAAGGCCGAAGGCTGGTTGTTGTTCCTCGCGAAACTCCATACAATCAGATTCACCTGGAAAATATGCTGCGGCTGGCACGTGCCGGCGCCCGAATCCTGCCCGCAAGCCCCGGCTTTTATCATCGGCCAAAGACCATTGAGCAATTAGTGGATCACCTTTGTTACAGGCTGCTTGATCAATTCGATATTCCGCATGGACGGTCCACTCAGTGGACGGGCAACGAGATAGTAAATGATTAGAGAATCGGTCAAATCTGATAAAAGCTGCCCGCTGCAAAGCGTAGAGCGATTTTCCGGCCGCGTGCGGGATTATGCACTATACAGGCCGGGGTATCCGTCGCAAATCATTGATTTGTTTAGGGATAAGATTGGGCTGACAAACCGTGACGCAGTCGCGGACATCGGTTCCGGAACAGGCCTTTCCTCACGTCCTTTTCTCGAAAACGGCAACCCGGTTTATTGTGTCGAGCCGAATTCTTACATGCGCGCCGTTGCAGAAAATGATTTTCAGATGTTTCCGAATTTTAGAAGTGTTGACGGGACTGCACAGAATACCGGTCTCGAATCAGGGTCTGTAAATCTTGTTGTGGCGGCTCAGGCGTTTCACTGGTTTGCTGAAAGCGATGTAGCCAAAGAATTTGAGAGAATTTTACGTCCATTTGGAACGATTGCAATCATTTGGAATGAAAGATCCCTGAACGCAACGGCATTTTTGCGTGAATACGAGGAATTTCTTCTGAAATACGCTACGGATTACAATTCTGTCCGACACGATAAATTTGATGGCAGACGCATTCGCGATATTTTCAACAGGCAATTTGAGCAATTAACTCTGCCGAATGCGCAAGTACTGGACTTCGAAGGATTGAAGGGAAGAATGTTTTCCTCCTCATATATGCCGTCTCCGGATGACCCTGCATCAGAACATCTTGTAGAAGAATTAAAATCTCTTTTTGCTAAACACGCCCGGCAAGGTAGAATAACAATTTTCTACGATACAAATATTTTTTATTCCAAGTATTGATATATGTCTTCTAAACCTGAAACTTCAGCCGGAATCCGCACTATTACGGTGGCACATTCGCCGGATTCCGATGACGCTTTTATGTTTTACGGTCTTGCCACCAACAAGCTGGAAACCGAAGGATTAAAATTCGAGCATACTTTGAAAGATATCCAATCGCTTAACGAAGACGCCAAAAACGGCGTTTATGATGTAACTGCGATTTCATTTCATGCCTATGCCTACGTTGCCGATAAATATGCTTTGCTTCCTCACGGTGCCAGCATCGGCGATAAATACGGCCCGATTGTGGTTGCACGTGAGCCGCGTTCGCCCGATGAGATAGGTAAGATGAAGATCGCCGTTCCCGGCGAACTTACCAGCGCATTTTTAGCCCTGCGGATTTTCAATAGCGAATTTCAGTATGAGGTCATTCCGTTTGACCAGATTATTGACGCCGTCAAACGCGGAACGGTTGACGCAGGCCTCCTGATTCATGAAGGACAACTCTTTTATAAGCAACTGGGTCTGGATAAGGTTTTGGATCTTGGCGAATGGTGGCACGAACGTACGGGGTTGCCGCTTCCGATGGGCGGAAATGCGATACGCCGTGACCTTGGGCCGGAATTGATGAAACAGGTTTCCAGACATCTGCATCGCAGCATACTCTATTCAATGGAAAACCGCGAAGATGCTCTTGCCTATGCGATGCAATTTGCCCGTGACATGGCTCCGGAATTGGCCGATCGTTTCGTCGCAATGTGGGTCAATGACCTGACACTGGATTATGGCGAACGGGGACGGGAAGGCGTAAGATGTCTGCTTGATGAAGGTTATAAAGCCGGAATAATTCCACATAAGGTAGAAGTGGAATTTGTCGGCTAGCCTGACAATGGCAGTGAATGTCAGGAAACGGTTGAGAAAGGATTGACGGTCAACTTTTTGGCGGCCCGGAGCATCAATTAAGTCCGATATGCTATTGAGACCAATTCTCTTGCTGATTCTTATAGCTGCCTCTGCAGCCGCCTCTTTTGCTCAAACAGGCAGCGAAACTTCCAATATCCGCAAGGTGCCGCTCAGTGATTCGGAAATCCAGCGGATAATCAAGAGATTCAGCGAAAACGAGAAGCTCTTTCGTGCGGCGCTGTCAAACTATGTTTTCAATCGTTATGCAACGATAAACACTATCGGCCTGGGCGGGCAGATTACGGGTACTTTCCGGCGAGATTCGTTTATGACATTTTCGCAGGACGGCAGCCGCTTTGAACGCATAATTTATGCTCCGGTTCCAACTGTTCCGCCCGGATTTGTTACGGTAGAAGATCTGGAAGACCTCGGCGGAGTTAATCCCTTTGCCATTGAACCCTCTGCCATTCCGCAATACAACTTTAACTACATCGGCAAGGAAAAAATTGACGAACTCGACTTGTTTGTTTTTGATGTTACACCAAAGGTAATCCCGGACCCCAAAAAGTCCACACAGCGGCTTTTCATCGGCCGGATCTGGGTCGATGACAAGGATCTGATGATAGTCAAATCCAAGGGCAAGGCTGTTCCGGAAACTAAAAACAATAAGTTTCCCGTTGTGGAAACCTGGCGCGAAAACGTGGACGGTAAATACTGGTTTCCATCATTTGCTACATCCGATGATGAACTTGTTTTTGACAACGGCTCAGTTACCAAAATCAGAATGCGTATCAGATATACGGATTACAAACTTGGCCGCACGGATGTAATTATCGGAGAAGCTGAGGACCGGACAGAACAAAATTCCACGCCAAAGAAGCCTTGATTTTATTTGGCCGGTAACTTTATTAAATTTGCGGGTATAAATACCGGTTTTTCCTACCGGCTCACTGAAACATCGTTTCCCAAGCCAAAAACAAGCCGCAAAACCATCGGTAAATTTGCCAGAATTATTGTAATCCATGTTTTGCGGTTGGTGACGGAATCCACCAAATAAAACATTCGCGGTGGAAAGTAAATCAATAGTGCCAAAAAGCCGATAAAAAACAAACGTCCAATTGCTTCAGCAACTCCTGACGGCGGTCCGATTCCCGAAAAAGTAAGTGTATTCCAAATAATCTGGTATAAAAACGCGTTAAGAAAAATAAAAGAATGGCCGAGCCTTTCAGATACGGGGCTAAGCAAAAAAGCGGATTGAGGCGGTTTTTTCGGCGGTATGAAAAAACGATAAACGAGCACCGTATGAGTAATCATCAAAGCCAGCCCGATAAAAATTGAAGTTATGAAAACAGCAGGTCCCGAATCTCCGTTTTTTGCGATAGTTTGCAGGAAAAAAGCATTGATAACCGAAAAAATGACAGCGGTAAGGCAAAAATAAAAGATTGGATTGAAAAGACAGCCGGCAAGAGCGCTCCGCTCCTGCTTTTCAAAATCGCTTTTGCGCCGCCGGTGAAAATGCCAGCGTAGAAGTGTTGCCCCAAGCGGCGGTAAAATGAAAAGCAAGATGAAAATCGCAAAAAGCACTCCCTGTGCAATAACTGAGCCGCGGTCGGCGCTTTTTAGCGTTCCCGCAAATGCGGCCGAGAGCCGCCGCATTACGAAAAGATTAACAATGAAAATTGCTAAATCCAGGACGATTCCAGGATTGATTGCACCCCGGATCCTGTAGTTCGATTTCATAGCCTGTTTGCAAGCGGTGCTTGCTTTCTTACTTTTTGCAACTGGTGTTTTCTTCCTGTTCCGAGCAATTGCTCAGTTCGTATGCAATGGCTGAGCGTGTGTCTGTCAATAGACGGATAACGCCTTCATCGTCCTGATAATTTGCAACCGGCAAAGGTTTCAGTAATTTGATCCTGATGGTGCCCGGGAACAGTACTCCTGTTTTTTTTCCCATCATCCAATCCGTATTCATTATCGCAACCGGAACAACGTCGGTTTTGGTCTGTAACGCAAGGTGAAACGCGCCTTTCTTAAATGGCAGAAGTTCGCCCGGCATCGCTCTCGTTCCTTCGGCAAAAACTCCGAATGAGTAACCCTTTTCTATAACCTGTCGCGCTTTTTCCATTGATTGTCGTGCGCGTTCGCTGTTAGATCGGTCTATGGCTATGACATTTACGAACCCCATGCCTTGTCCGAGAATTGGTGCCTTAAGCAATTCTTTTTTTGCTACCAGTCCTATTCTGCGGTCTGCATAGCGAAACAGGGCGGCGGTGTCCAGATAAGAGCGGTGATTGGCAACAAAGACGTAATTTCTGCCTTCTTCCAAATGTTCCGAACCTTCTACTTCAACGCGGGCGCCGCAAAGTTGTAACCAGACCCGCGCTCCCCACAATGCAAGCGGATAAAGCCAGAGACGGCGATTAATTAGCCACAGAAAGAGTAAGGCGGGAAGTCCGATGAAAAGCAGCATCACGGAGGCGGCAAACCAGCACCACCAATATCTGATTTTTCCGGCGATCCGTGATTTGCCAGCCGGCTTGAAAGGAAATACTATCTTAGTGTTATCCCTGATTTCTTCGCCTGATACTTTTTTCGACAAAGACATAATGTTTAGACAAATCCGCCTTGTTGGAATTCTCTTGTTTCTATCCTTTACCGCAATTGGGCAGACCACGCCCCGGGCGTATCTAGGTTTTACGCCCGCCGATGATAAGACAATCGCAGACTGGAAGCAAATTACCGGCTACTTCGCCCGGCTGGACGAAGAAAGTCCAAAAGTTAAGGTCATGGAAATCGGACGCTCTACGCTGGGGCGGCCGATGATTGCGGCTTTTATTTCCTCGGCAGAGAACATCAGACGTCTTGACCGCTTTCGCGAAATAAATCAGAAACTGGCCGATCCCCGCCAAATCAATGGCAATGAAGAACTTTCAAGGCTTTTGACCGAGGGCAAGGCGATAGTTTCGATTTCATGTTCGATACATTCGACCGAAATCGTAGCCTCGCAGATGTCAATGCAGCTTGCCTATGAACTGGCAACCGCTACCGATGCCGAAACAAAGGAAATTCTTGACAATACAATCCTGATTCTTATTCCGTCACCTAATCCCGACGGGATTGACATTGTAGCCGATTGGTATCGTAAAACGCTCGGCACAAAAGCCGAAGGGACGATGCCGCCTCAGCTTTATCATTATTATGCCGGCCATGATAACAACCGTGATTGGTTTATGTTGAATCTGGCGGAAACACAGGCAGTTACAAAACTTTTCTGGCAGGAATGGTTTCCGCAAATTGTTTATGACGTGCATCAGATGGGACAGACCGGGACGCGATTTGTCATTCCGCCATTTTTCGACCCGCCCAACCCGCGCATATCGCCTTCCATTTTGCGCGAGGTCGGGCTCGCAGGTTACAAAATGGCTGCCGATCTGCAGGCAAAGGGAATTGCCGGCGTGGCTACCAATACAACCTTTGATACCTGGTGGCACGGCGGATTCCGCTCGGCACCCTATTATCACAACTCAATCGGAATTCTAAGCGAAGCGGCAAGCGCGGACCTGATGTCTCCCGTTACGATTACAAAGGAGCAGCTCGAGCGTGCACGTCCCGCGCGCGGTCTTACCTCGTTTACGGAACCTGTAACCGCGCATCCTGATCCGTGGAAAGGCGGCATCTGGCGTCCACGCGATATTGCCGAAATCGAAATGATTGCCAGCCGCGCGCTTCTGACTTTGGCGGCGAAATACCGGCGGCGTTATCTCGAGAACTTTTACCGTCTCGGTGCCGAAAACCTAAAGAATGGCGAAGACGATCCTATTGCCTATATTATTCCAGCCGGTCAGCCGGCTGCAGAATCCGTATCCCGATTTGCAGAGATACTTAAATGGCAGGGAATCGAGATCTACCGGATGCAGAGCGAGCTTTTTGTCAGGCAGGCAAGGGGCGAAGATTTCCACGAACTGCCATTGAACAGCTTTATAATTTTCACCTCACAACCTCAGAAGCGCAATATCCTGAGCCTTTTCGAAAAACAGGTTTATCCAAACCGCGTCGGGCCAAATGGCGAACCGGATCCGCCATATGACGTCGCCGGCTGGACGTTACCCTTGCAAATGGGAATCGAAACTGTTCCGGTTTTTGAAATTCGTAATATTGAAAAGGCTTTAACAACGCTCGAGCCGATCAAGGATATAAATCAGGTCAGAACGACACTTAACCTCAAGCCCGCAGCCGGCCCGTTTTCCAAAATAGATAATCCAATGCGGACCAAACCGCGCATAGGGCTTTATCGCGGAAACGTTCCTTCGATGGATGAAGGCTGGACGCGCTTCGTCTTTGATTTATTCCGGATTCCGTATCGTTCGTTGTCTGATCAGGACTTTCGGACGGGGCAGTTCAATTCTGACGTTGTCGTATTACCTGCAGATGGCGAATCTATAATTCTCAATGGTCTTTCGTCTTCGCGTTATCCCGCAGAACTCTCCGGCGGAATCGGCGAATCAGGTGCCGAAAATCTCCGCAAATTTGTCGAAGATGGCGGCCGCCTTATTTGTCTCGACGATTCATGCGGTTTTGTTATCAAACGTTTTGGATTGAATATAAAAAATGTCCTCGAAAGCCTGCGGCGTAATCAATTTTATAATCCCGGTTCGATTGTTCTTTTAACCGTTGACAACTCGAATCCGATCGGCCGCGGCGTATCAAGTGACTGTCCCGCATATTTTATAAACAGCTCCGCATTCGAAGCGGTAGAAGGTAACGGAATCAGAGTTGTGGCAAGGTATGCAGCGAAAGATGCATTGCTTTCCGGTTGGATGCTTGGCGAAAAAAATCTAAATGGTAAAGCCGCCATCGTCGAGGCAGATTACGGCAAAGGGAAAATCATACTTTTTGCTTTTCGGCCGCAGCATCGCGGGCAAAGCTGGGCTACCTTTCCGCTGCTTTTCAACGCTTTGGAGAAATAATCGGATATGTTTAAGCCGTACATGAAAAAAACTTTTCTTGCGGCTGCAGTTACGCTCTGCTTTACGGCTCTAGCCGTGGCGCAGTCAACAGCCTCGGTAAAGGCAGCGGCAGGTTCGAAGACCGCCCGGGACGGATTTCGCAACGAAACGGAAATCAGGGATAAGTTTAATGCATGGAAATCAGATGCGGAAGCCAAAGCGTGGCTGACCGTAATGGGCTATGACCCTGCATCAATCGACAGCGTCCGGGCAGAGAAGCCTCATAATGACAAGGCGGACGTAGTGGTAACAATCGTCGCAAGCGGAAAGACAACGCGGGAGGGAATTTCAATCAAACTCGTCAGCGGCGAAAAGGGCTATAACCAGATAGATAAGCGCCGGCTCGAGCAATATAAGCGGCTCTGGGGTTTGCCGCCGCCTGTTGAATACGCCCTCTCGCTTTTTCTTGGTGAGCGGCCGCCCGACAGACCGTCGCGTCTGCCTGACAGAATGTTTCTGAATGAACTTACCGAAGCCGAACAGGCTGCCGTAATCGAATTCTTTGAAAAAAACCGTTCGCGAATACTCGATGAAATATTTGCCGGCAGCGGTCCAAACCGCGCACGGTGGCTGCTGGTTGCGCGAAAAACCAGTAAGGGAAACGACGCCGGCATTTTCCCAATTGAAAAAGCAATCGAATTTTACGGCACTGGAAAGATTGAAATAACCCGCTCAGGCAGTCTTCGTATTGGCCGTATAACCATCCAGCGAAAAGGCGGAGATGCAGGCCGCGAAACCGCCCGGATGCTGCAATTCAAAATAAACCCTGCGCTTCTGCTTGGAAAATAGTTTTGAATAGGTTAATCTTTGCGGACTATTCTTTTACCTTCAGCTCCGAACCAAAGTATGCAGTTCGTAAGTATGACGCCGGGGTTTTATTCCTTCCGGCAGATTCGGGCTTACATTTTTGGCAAACCACTCCGCAGCATCCTTTGCCGATTCCCAAACCTCTGTAACGCGCCAGCCGCCTTCAATCTGATGCCCGAAATGCATTATAAAACCCGGTGCCTTACCAAGCGAGCCGCCCAGCAATCTGATCGTTTCTGCATAACCTTCTTCAGTCTGCCCGGGTACATCCGCAACAATCGCAATCGGCATAACTTTTAGCTCCGTAAAAAATTATTTTACTGATCGGATCAATACTCACCATGTTTCACCAAAACTGAACGAAACAGACCGGAACTCATTTTCATTAAAAAAATGTCCGTATTTTCCCTTGGATTATAAGCACCGCCGTCTTCCGATTTTTGATAATATAGCTCAATCATAAAATTCAGACCGCTGCTACTTATTCGGGCGGGGCATTTCGGCTCCTTAGATTTTCATAACGGATGCCTGTTTTCTATGTGGAAAAAGCACACGGTAAAATAATCCAAAATGCATTTTGCCACAAATAAAAAGTTGTTTTTCCAACGCAATCTATACGACACCAAAGCAAATGTCAAACAAATTTTTTAGGATTTTATCGCTCGTGTTTTGCATATTTTTCGTTTGCGGGTTCCATAACGGCAGTTCCTGCCGATCTGGCATTTATTGACAGAGTTTTTGCCTCATGACATCTTCGGTTTATTCATTTGGATTTGTGTCTCTATACTACGGCAGATGAAAATGCGCATTATTTTCTCCGGGGTGCAATTCCTCCACATTTTCGAGTTTTCGTTGGATGACGCGGGTGTGGCGGCCTGTTTCGTCAATTTTTCGTGAGGCGATTTCGAGTTGTTTTTTGACGCTGTCGATTACTTGGCCGAATTTTGCGAATTCTGTTTTAACGGCGGAAAGCAGTTTCCATACTTCGGAAGCCCGCTGTTCGATTGCAAGCGTCTGAAAGCCGAAACTAAGGCTGCAGAGAATGGCCGAAAATGTAGTCGGGCCGGCTATGATCACGTTATGGTTGAGGCGTATTTGATCTGCCAGGCCGGGATAGCGCAGCACCTCGGAATAGAGGCCTTCGGTTGGTAGAAACATAATCGCGAAATCGGTTGAATGCGGCGGCGCGATATATTTTTCCGAAATGTCCTTTGCCGAATTTCTGATAGATGCTGCGAGCTGTTGGGTTGCCGTATTTACGGCATCTGCGTTGCCGAGTTCGGCCGCTTCCTGCAGCCGCAGATAATCTTCCTGTGGAAATTTAGAATCTATCGGCAGCCAGATGCATTCGCGATCGTTATTGTTCCTGCCCGGCAACTTCACGGCAAATTCGACCACTTCGTTGGAATTCGGTTTGATTCGGACGTTTGCGGCATATTGCGAAGGGGCAAGGATCTGCTCGAGAATTCCGCCGAGCTGAACTTCGCCCCAGGTGCCGCGAACCTTTACATTGGTTAATGCGCTCTGCAGCTTGCCGACGTCCGTTGCGAGATTTTGCATTTCGCCGAGACCGCGCTGAACTGCTTCGAGATGCTGGCTTACAAGACGAAACGATTCGCCGAGCCGCTTTTCGAGCGTGCCCTGCAGCTGTTCGTCAACCGTCTTTCGCATTTCATCGAGCTTTTTTTCATTGCTTTCGCGAAGGCTGTTTACCTGATGCTGAAGTTCGGCCTGTATTTTGCCGAGATCCTCGTGGGTTTTATTCGTCAGGCTTTCCAATTGTTTTGAAACTTCGATCAGCCTGTTGTGTTGTGAGAAGGCAATTCCTTCAAGCGATTTGGTAACTGACTCATTCAAATTTGTAAAGAGACTTGTTATCTCCGTACGCAGCCGTGCATTTCTGCCGTCTTCTTCTTCACGCGAAGTTCTGATTTCAGTGCGAAGTTCGGGACCGAGCACGGATACCGAACGGTCGAATTCGCCCCGCAAATCCTCAATCGTACGTCGAAGATTGAAAATAACAATGGCTGAAAAACCGAGTGCCGCGATTGCAATAAGTAGGATGAAATAAACTGCTACTTCACTCATTTACAGATTCCTTTGACCGGAATATAGAAAATTTCGTCTTCAAATTACCGGCAACCGGCGGAGAGGCTTTCGCAAAGGGAAAGCCTCAGCCTATGTTAAATATAACTCAATCGAGCCAACCGCCCGATGCCAGTCTGGTATTGTATCGCTCGTGAGTAAGCAACTCTAAAAATTTCGTACCCATTTTGTCAACACGAAAAATCAGACGGTGGCATCTGTCAACTTTTATCCTGATTATCTCCCTTTGCCCCATTGCCTTGAGAAGCCTCCAATTGAAACGCGCGAAAGGCGCTCCTTCGCGGATTTGTTTTACGATATTGTATGCTTTCAGCAGCACGTTTTTCCGATAACCCGCCGGATTAACCCCGAGCTCTTTGGCTATCGCTTCCAATTCCCTGCGTTCGAGCTCCTTTTGCTCCTGCATCCGTTGATACCTGAGCCGTTCATTCTCGAGATATATACACCTTCGGCAAATTTTCCCGAATGCTTTGTGTCCGCATTCAAATCTTTTTTTTCTGGCCGGCATAATATTTCTCCTCACAAAAGCTTTTTTTTCAAAATCCGCCTTACAATGCGGCCGCGGCCGGATCATCCAAACGGCCGCCAAAACATTGCGATAATACTACAGGTAGGGTGACACGCAGTGGCCCCTCGGAAAGATTTCGATAAATTCTTCAAAAAAATAATAATGAGGCGAATGCCTTTGTGCCCTAAGATTGTCGCCCTGCGGTATAATTTTCCGTAGTAGAGAACGGTTTTTTATGCACAACGGCAGCGATTCAAAACCGATAATAGCCATTGCGGGACCTACGGCATCCGGGAAAACGGCTCTGGCCGTCCGTGTTGCGCTTGCTGTCGGCGGCGAAGTTGTCAACTTCGATTCGGTGCAGATTTATCGTGGTATTCAGGTTGCCACGGCTAAACCGACCGAGGAAGAAAAAAAGGGCGTACCGCACCATCTTTTCGATTACGTAGATCCGAATGTTTCCTACACGGCGGCTGATTGGGCTGCAGACGCTGCCGTCGTGATTCCTGAAATCGAATCCCGAGGCCGGATTCCGATTCTGGTGGGAGGCACCGGTTTTTACTTGCGGACGCTGCGGGAACCCGTTTTCGAATCTCCGAAAACCAATCCGGATTTGCGCAAAGTGCTTCAGCAAATCGGGAGCAGCCGCGGACCTCAGTTTCTGCATCGGATGCTTTCATTGCTGGACCCGCCGGCGGCTGAAAGATTGCAGCCAAAGGATTTGCCGCGCATTGTACGTGCAATTGAAGTTATATTTCTTACCGGCCGTCGTTTTAGTGATTTGGCCAAACAAAGGCCCCGACCGCCAGAATTTGTCAGCCGGATCCGTCTTTTTGTGCTCGAACCGCCGCGTAATGAATTGTATAAACTGATTAATGAACGTACTGAGCGTCATTTTTCGAACGGATTGGTTGAAGAAGTGAAACATTTGATCAGTCTTGGCGTAAGTCAAAACACAAGCGCCCTCGGTGCGCATGGCTATCGGCGGGTTTGCGAATATTTACGCGGTGAGCGCGATCTGCCGGGAGCGATTGAAAAGACCAAACAGGATGTCCGCAATTATGCCAAACGCCAGTTTACATGGTTTCGGCGCGAGGCTGATGCCGTCCGTTTAGGAGGTTTTGGCAACGAAGAGCGTATTTTTTGTCAATTAATGGAAGAGTCAGGTTGCCGAATGTACGAAAATAATGCAACAATTATACATTTTGGTGGCTGAATAATACCATAAGAAAGTATTATCGCTGCCCGTTTTGGCTAGTAACCACTTGAAACTAAACGTTTAACCGCTATGGAAAAACCGGCTGCCCAAAATATACAAGATGCGTTTTTGAATTCCGCCCGTCGGGAAAAGGCAAGCGTAGTCATTCACCTTCTTCAAGGTTCGACTTTGACCGGGCGAATCAAAAGTTTCGATAAGTTCTCGATTTTGCTCGATGTCGGCGGTCAGGATGTGTTGATCTTCAAACATTCGGTCTCGACAATTTCTCAGGAACGTAAATCCGAATAGTCAAGGCCTTGAGCGGTAAATTCATAAGTTTCGAAGGTCTGGACGGAAGCGGTAAATCAACCCAGCTGCGAATGATTGCAGGCGATTTACGCGAACGCGGCATAGACCTGATCACAACTCAGGAGCCCGGCGGAACGCCGCTCGGGAGAAGATTGCGGGAAGCATTCCTTGAAACCGAGGAAACGGTGGCACCGATGGCTGAATTGCTGCTGTTTGCCGCCGACCGCGCCCAACATGTCGAATTTCTCATAAAGCCGTCGCTTGCCTCCGGACGACTGGTAATCTCGGACCGCTACGCGGATGCCACAATTGCCTATCAGGGCGGCGGCCGCGGCTTCGACCGCGAAACTGTTGCGGAAATCGTACGGCTGGCGACCGGCGGTTTAAAGCCGGATCTGACACTTTTTTTTGATATTTCCGTCGAGCGTGCCTTGTCGCGGCTTGCATCCCGTGCAGAAAACGAAGGGACGCCAAACCGTATGGATCTGGAAGCAGCGGAATTTTACCAACGTGTCCGCGAAGCTTATCTGGAAATCGCCGCCGCCGAACCGGAACGTTTCCGCATTGTGGATTCGAATGGTTCTATCGAAGAAACTCATCAAAGGGCAAGCGATTTGATCAATTCCTTTCTGGGTTTAAAATAAACCGGTAAAGCGATGTACTCTGAACTGACAGGCAATGCTGACGTTGCCGCTGTCCTGCGACGAATGGCAGCCGGCGGGCGGATGCCGCATTCAATGATTTTCGCCGGACCGGATGGAGCCGGCAAAAAGCATTTTGCCATCGAGGCCGCACGCGCCCTTGTCTGCCGTAATCCGGGCAATGGCGAATCCTGCGGCAATTGTACGGCTTGCCGTCGCGCGGGCGTTTTCGACCTCCCAGAATCCGACAAAGCCGAAGATTTTGACAACGTTTTCCTGAGTCATCATCCTGATGTAGGTTTGATATTTTCGCCTAAGCGGCAAATTCGCGTGGGCGCAATCCGGGCTCTGGAGACTGAGGCTAACTTCCGGCCTTCGGAGGCCGGATCGCGTGTTTTTATTATCGATGAGGCGGACAAAATGAATCAGGAGGCCGCAAATGCTTTGCTTAAAACTCTCGAAGAACCGCCGCCGACAACTTTCCTGATTTTGGTTTCAGCCCGTCCGGATGCACTTTTGCAAACCATCCGTTCGCGTTGCCAAATGATAAGATTCGCGCCGGTTTCTGCAGCTGATATCCGCAATTTGCTGGTAGAGAAATACGGCCGGTCTGAAGAAGATGCGGAATTGGCCGCAAGAATGTCCGGCGGAAGCGTATCGTCCGCAATCGGTTTCGATGTCGAAAACTTTCGCGAGGAGCGTGCCGTCTGTCAGGATATATTAAAAGCCTCTGTCCGGCCCGACGGGCTTCACAAAATGCTCGAAACTGCGGAACGCCTGGCCGACAGCAAAGCCAAAGATCGTTTTGAAAATAGTTTGCGGATACTTTTGTCGCTTATCCGAGACGCCGTCGCAATTCGTGCCGGGGCGGATAGTACGCAAATTTCCAATTTCGATATCATTGACGACCTTTCAGCGATTGCCGCCTCACTTTCAGCAACCGTACTCGCCGATCGGATATGGGCCATTGATGACCTTCTGAAAAGTCAGGATGTGAATATCAACCGCAAGGTAGCGCTTGACGGACTGTTCGTAAAAATGGCTTTTTCTGTTTGAATAATGTTCAATTATCGTAATGGTTGAAGTTGCCGTTGACAACAGTAAAAAACCCGAAATCGCAGTATCGCGGGCTGTTGCCGGTGCGGGTGCGGCGGCCGCAGTGATTGGCGGCTTTGTGGTCTGGTATTTTGATCCCGTTAAATCAAGTCTGTTTCCTGCTTGTCCGCTTTATACCATGACCGGCTATGCTTGCCCGGGCTGCGGGATGACGCGCGGCCTGCATGCTCTGCTTCATGGCGATATTATCGGGGCTTTGGATTACAATGCAATGCTGCCCCTGATTCTGATATTTTTCGGTTATCTCTGGCTTTCGGTGTTGCTCTATGCCTTGCGCGGACGAGGTCTGGCCGGCGGAAAGATCAGCATGGCATTTATCTGGATAATGCTCGGGTTGCTGATAGTTTTCGGTATAATTCGGAATCTGCCCTATTATCCGTTTAACCTGCTTTTTCCTTGAAGCAGGCGGATTGGAGTAATAATTCAAAACTTTCCTGATTGATGCCCGAAATTGCAGAATCCATCTTGAGATTAGAGGGTAATATGCGATCGGCTGACCAAGAGCCGGTAAATCAACGCTAACTAATCTGAATTAAAGGTTTATCGACGGCGAGCGTCCCTTTGCCGGAACTTTCCGACAGAAGATTTTCGACTTCTTTGACGAATTCCTCAACGATATTTTCGCCCGAGACACGGCGCAGAGGCACACCGTCTTTGAATATCATCCCTACATTGCGGCCAAAAGTTATCCCCAGTTGTGAATCATGTGCTTCTCCGGGGCCGTTTACGGCGCAGCCCATTATCGAAAGATGCAGCGGTTCTTCGATATGGGCCAGCCGGCGCTCTACTTCGGTAACGATTTCGACGAAATTGTCTATGTCAAGCCGTCCGCAGGTCGGGCAGGCGACGACTGTTACTCCCCGCTTTCTCAATTCCAGTGATTTAAGTATTTCCCAGGCGACGCGGACTTCTTCTTGTGGTTCGGCGGCAAGGCTGACGCGGATGGTATCGCCAATACCCTCGCTCAGTAAAATGCCCAGCCCGATAGCAGATTTAATTGTTCCGCCGAAAGGAGTTCCGGCTTCTGTTACGCCGAGGTGGAGAGGGTAATCAACCTGTTCGGCCATCAGACGATAGGCCGCTACCATGCGATTGACGTCGGAAGCCTTTAGCGAAATAACGATATCGCCAAAGCCCAGATCTTCCAGAATACGGATATGACGCAGCCCGGATTCTACCATTGCCTCCGGCGTAGCAGAGCCGTATTTTTTCAAAAGGTCTTTTTCAAGCGAGCCGCCGTTTACGCCAATTCTGATGGGGACGCCGCGGCTCTCTGCAGCCCTGACAACCTCACGAACACGATCGACCGAACCGATATTACCGGGATTTATTCGCAACTTGTCGATTCCGGCATCGAGCGCCTTCAGTGCGAGCTTATAGTGGAAATGAATATCAGCGACAAGCGGGACCTCAGTCCTTTTTCTTATGTGAACAAGGGCTGCCGCCGCGTCGTCATCGGGAACTGCGATTCGGACAATTTCACAACCCGCAGCGGCAAGCTCTTCGATCTGTCTGACCGTAGCTTCGACGTCGGTGGTGTCGGTTTTGGTCATTGACTGTACGCTTACCGGAGCACCGCCGCCGATTTGGAGCCCGCGTACCTTTACTGCCCTGGAAATCCGCTTCATAACTCTTTTTTTACACGAAATCCCCGTTTTTATTTATTTGAAAAGCCGGGAAATGTCCATAAACAAGGTGAAAGCCATCAGCAAAAGGATTATTGCCAGGCCGGCCAGTTGAATGCGTTCCCGAAACGCTGCGGAGAGGGTACGTCCAAACCACGACATCACCTTTTCAATACCAAGTACCATAATTTGCCCGCCATCGAGAAGCGGAATCGGCAATAAATTAAATACGCCGAGATTCAGGCTTATAACCGACAATATCGAAAAAAGGCCGATAAAACCATCTTCGCGGACGACAGAGGCGATAATTCCGACGATGCCGACGGGACCTGCCAATCCGGCATCTTTGACGGCTCGCTGACCGCTGAAAAGCTGTCCGAAGACTCTTCCGGTCAGTGCCAGAATTTCATAATTGTTATTGATGGCAAAAGCAGCCGCTTCGGCAATTCCTGCCCTTTCAAAGACTTTATTTGCCTTACCGGTGAGCTGGGCTCCGATGAGATATTCGCCGTTTTCGTTTACTGTTGGTGAAATCTGGACCGTTTTTCGTTCTCCGGCGCGTTCAAATGCGATGGTAAGAGGTCCGGATTTGGCAAACTCCTGTGTCAGAGCCTTGAAATTACTTACGTTTCGGACGGATTTGCCATTTACGGAGACAATCTTGTCGCCTGCCTGCAGACCGGCGTTTGCCGCCGGGGAATCCTTAAGAAGATCGGTAACGTAAACTTCCTGAACGCCCGGATCCGGCCGCATCTCCAGATCACCGACTACCTGACCCTTGCGTTCTGTTTTTGCAGGCACGATGGTAAGCGGCAAGCGCTGATTCCCTCGCTCTACGACAACGTCTATGGGTTTTCCCGGGGAGATCGCCGCGCTCAATTCGATATTTCGCCAGGTTGGGTTTGCCTGACCGTCGAAAAGTATGATTCTGTCATCCGGTTCAATGCCTGCTTTTGCTGCGGCGCCGCCCGGTGCTACGTAACTTACGATTGGTTCGGTAATCGTGGGAACGCCGTACACCAGTCCGATGGCAAAAGGAATTGCCAATGCGAGCACGATATTCATAAACGGCCCACCGATCATAACCAGGAATTTCTGCCATCGCGGACGCAGTTCGTATAATTCTTCGTCCGGGACTTTTTCCGTTTCTGAGGCGCCGCCTTCAAGCGACTGCGTAGCTTCGTCTCCGTAAAGTTTTACATACGCGCCGAGCGGAATTGCAGAAATACGATAGTCGGTATGCCCGATCCTGAAACCCCAGATTCGTGGCCCGAGGCCGAAAAATGAATAGGCCTCAACCCGCATTCCAAACAGCTTTGCGACGATAAAATGCCCAAATTCGTGGATGTTGATTGCTATCCCGAGGACAAATATAACAGCGAGTACTACTAAGACTATATCAGGCATATTTTTAAAAACTTATGCAACGTTAGAACCTAATTGGCCCCGACGCGTTGCCGCGAATCCATTGCGGCAGATTTCTCAATTTCAATTATAGCGCGCTTGCGGGCATCAGCATCGGCTTCCAGCACGTCTTCTATGGCCGAAGGTTCGCGGACCGAATGGTTTTCGAGCACGGTACGGTTTATTTCCGCAATTTGTCCGAAACGAATCTGACCTGCAAGAAAGGCTTTTACTGCCTCCTCATTTGCAGCGTTTAGAGCCGCCGGGGCAGTCCCGCTGCGTTTCAAGGCTTCATAAGCCAGAGCCAGACAGGGAAAACGTTCAGTATCCGGTTCTTCAAAAGCAAGCGAGCCAATGGCTGCCAGATCCAGTGGCGGAAGGCAATTTTCACGACGCTCCGGATAGGTAAGTGCATATTGAATCGCGTGCTTCATATCCGTTACGCCCAATTGTGCGATTATGGAGCCGTCAATCATTTCGACCATTGAATGGATTACTGATTGCGGGTGAATAATTACAGAGATTTTTTCGGGCGCAAGTCCGAATAACCAATGGGCCTCGATTACCTCCAGTCCTTTATTCATCAATGTGGCTGAATCTATGGTGATTTTCTCGCCCATTTTCCAGTTCGGATGATTCAACGCCGATTCGCGATCTGCATTGATTATCTCTTCTTTTGTTTTCGTTCTGAAGGGGCCCCCCGAAGCGGTCAAAATGAGACGCCTGACCTCTTCCATATTTTCTCCCCGGAGGCATTGGTGAATGGCATTGTGTTCGCTGTCAACCGGCAAAATCACGGCTCCAGAGGCCGCAGCCGCTTCCGTAATTAGCTTGCCGGCCATTACCAGTGTCTCTTTATTTGCAAGTGCGACGTTTTTCCCCGATTCAATTGCTCGTAATGTAGGGATGAATCCGACCGCACCGACCGTAGCCGAAACTACCAGATCTGCCTCAGGTTGCGTGGCGGCTTCAACAAGTCCTTCGATTCCGTAAACGATTCTCGGTTTAGACGCTCCGAGCCTTTTCAATTCTTCGGCAAGCCCGACTGCGGATATTTCATCGGCACAAGCTGCCATCTTCGGAGAAAAACGGGCAACCTGCCCCGCAAAAAGCCTGATATTTCGCCCGGCCGCCATCGCAACAACACGCATATTGCCAAGATGCTCAACGACCTTCAGCGTGTTGCAGCCGATTGAACCGGTGGAACCGAGGATGGAAATGTGTCGTATGCCAGTAGTCAAACTAATGAAAGAATATCACAAACAGTTGCTTTAGACGGCTATCGCGTGATTTCAATTTCCATTTCGTCAAGATATTTCTTACCGGTTTCCAATGCCGAAAAAATGTCCGGTGCAAAGTTTTCAGCTCCAATTTTTTCCACAAAACCTGATTTAAGCATTATTTGATAAACAGATTCGGAAACTGCGGAGAAAATCAAAAATGAGCCGCTTTTCCTGCAATCTTCCGCCAGATCCTCAAGTGTGTGAAGCCCGCTGGCATCAATGGTTGGGACATGTCGCATTCTGAGGATAATTACCCTCGGCTTGTTCGTTACGACTCTTAAAGACTCTTTAAACTGCCCGACGGCGCCAAAAAATAATGAACCGTAAAGTTCGAAGACTTCAATGCCTCTTGGAATTTCCACGCCGGACATATCCCTGACCTGAAGTTCCTCATCGTCATCATCAAGGGTGCGTTTGACGGTTTCTACTTTGGCTTCATTGGCTATTTTATTAAGGAAAAGAAATGCTGCCAGCAGGATCCCGACCTGAATCGCAAAGGTCAATTCAATTAAAACGGTAAGAAAGAAAGTAACCAGAAGAACGGCAACATCACTGCCTGGTCCTTTGAGCAGGTGTTGGAATTCCCGCCATTCGCTCATGTTATATGCCACGACAATAAGAACGGCAGCCAAGGTAGGTAATGGTATCAGGGCAGCCCAATTTCCAATAAAAAGCAGGACTGCAAGTAAAAATAATGAATGGATTACGGCCGCAACCGGAGTTTTCCCACCGCTTTTGATATTTGTCGCCGTCCTGGCAATTGCACCCGTTGCGGGAATTCCCCCAAATACCGAGGATGCTATATTGCCGGCACCTTGAGCAATCAATTCCATATTCGAGCGGTGACGTGTGCCGGTCATACCATCGGCCACAACAGATGACAATAGAGATTCCAATCCGGCAAGTATTGAGATTGTAAGTGCCGGTGAGAAGAGCTCTTGAAATTCCTGCCAGGTCACGGAAGGAATCTGCGGGCTTGGAAGCGAATTCGGCATCCCGCCAAATCGGGATTGGATGGTTTCAACCGGTATTTGAAAATAGTTTACTACAATGGTTGCTAATAAAATGGCAATTAGTTGTCCTGGGATTCGATGAGTAATTTTTGGCCAGACGACGATTACAACCAGAGACGCAAGTCCTACAGCCGCAGTAGTAACATCAATTTTATGGAATTCACTAATAAAGGCGATCCATTTTTCTATAAAATCAGCCGGGACTTTTTTGATTCCCAACCCTAGAAAATCGTTTACTTGCGATGAGAAAATAATCAGGGCAATGCCGGATGTGAAACCGACAATTACCGGATAAGGCACAAATTTCAAAAGACCGCCCATACGGGCAAGTCCCATAATAATCAACATCCCGCCGGCAATCATTGTGGCGACAACAAGGCCGTCGTAACCGTATTTTTGAACTATGCCATAAACAATGACTACAAACGCACCTGTAGGTCCGCTGATCTGAGTTCGTGAGCCGCCCAGCACTGCGATAACGAATCCGGCAACAATTGCGGTATAAATACCCTGCTCAGGCTTTACTCCGCTGGCTATTGCCAAGGCAATCGACAGCGGAAGCGCAACGATTCCGACAGTCAATCCACCCATCAAATCACCCTGGAAGTCAGATAATTTGTATCCTTCCCTCAAAACGGTAACAAGTTTAGGTTCCAGTTTTCTTTGCATTGCTTTTTATTGACTAAAGCGGACAAGGTTTGCCGTCATTGCTTTTATCTCATCAACAAGTTGGGACCTTTTAACGATAATCTGGCGGCTTTGCCCAAGTTGTTTCAACGCGACGGTTTGTTCGGATAACTCGGATTCACCCAATATCAGGACAATCGGCACATTTATCTGATCGGCATATTTGATTTGCTTACCGATTTTGTCCGGCTCAGGATAAACCGTTACGCGGATGCCTGCAGCCCGCAAATCTGATGCAAGGCGCAAAGATTCGCGAACGGTGTCTTTCGAAAATAACGTTATCAAAACATCAGCCGGCGCGGCCAATTCGATCTCCGGCGGAAACATCTTCCTTTCGTCCATTACAACCAGAATCCTCTCCAGACCCAGAGAAAAGCCGCAGGCCGGAATATCCTGTTTACCAAACATTCCGATCAGCCCGTCATAACGCCCGCCGCCACCGAGGCTGCCGCTCAAGTCTGGTACATTTATTTCGAAAATTGCGCCTGTGTAATATGAAAGTCCGCGTGCGAGCGACGGATCTATGACAATTTCAGGACAAGAGGACAACGAAATGATTGAATCAAGGGTATTTAATGCTTCACCTGCAGAGATTCCGGCAGTAAGCGAAGTGCGTAGTTCGGCGGCCGAATCTGCCGATTTACCGATTACCCGGACGATTTCATCAGCGCGTTCTATCCCGAGCAATTTAAGCTCTTCGGTAACGCCGGCCGGACCGGTCTTGTCCAATTTATCAATTACCGTAATCGCAGAATTTAGTAATTCTCCGGCAACGCCGAAATGTTTCAGAATGCCAAAAAGCAAATCGCGGTGATTAATGCGAATCCGAAAATCGGAAAAGCCGAGCCTGCGTAACACTTCAGCGACAGCTGAAATCAACTCAGCTTCGACAACCGGCGATTCCGAACCGATCCAATCCACATCGCATTGAAAAAATTCACGAAATCTGCCGCGCGCCGGCCTGTCTGCCCGCCAGACAGGCTGTATCTGGTAGCGCTTGAAAAATTTGGGCAGCTTGTCGCGATATTGTGCCGCAACGCGTGCCAGCGGAACGGTCAGGTCATACCGAAGAGCCAGGTCGGACAGATCATTTTCGGAATTAGAATGTTTTAGATCTAATTTCCCGCCTCTTTTCAAAATCCTGAAAATGAGTTGATTTCCTTCGTCACCATATTTACCCAGCAAAGTATCGAGATTTTCCACCGCAGGTGTTTCAAGAGGTTCAAAGCCGTAAAGCTCATATACCTGTTTGATAATGCTGATTACATATTCGCGTTTGCGGACGTCTCCGGGGAGAAAATCGCGCATTCCGCGTGCCGGATTAGTCTTTGACATAATATATTTTTATTCCTCAGCAGATTGCTGCACAGGGATTCAGATGGACTATTCCGTTGTGCGGCTTAGATATTTATTTTTCAATTGAACGTAACGCCGCCAGGACAGGTCAAGATGACCTATCTCTTCTTCCGTAAGTTCCCGCTTGATACGTGCCGGCGAGCCGAGGACAAGCGAACGCGGCGGTATTTGCGTACCGGGCGTAAGAAGCGAACCGGCGCCGACGATAGATTCGCTTCCTATTCGTACGCCATCAAGCAAAATCGATCCGATTCCGATGAGGCAGCGGCGTTCGACGTAGCATGCGTGCAGCGTAACGCGATGCCCGACGGTTACTTCTTCTTCGACAATCGTCGGCAGCCCGTTTGAACTTACATGAATTATCGTCTGGTCCTGTATATTCGTACGCGGGCCAATTCGAATATAATTGACATCGCCGCGAATGACCGATCCAAACCAAACGCTTGCATCATCGGCGATTTCTACGTCACCAATTATAACCGCATCACCGGCGATATAAGCCGAATCACTTATGACCGGAGATTTTTTGTCGAAAATATCAATCATCTGGAGAACTTTCGTCTGATAATGGAAAGTGCCTGCTCGAGTTCTGCGACGCGAAGCAGTTTCGCAGTAACGGCAAATGCCGCGCCGCCAAGTGCAATCGGGACGAAAACCCCGATCAAGCGTAAGGCCAGCGTAGCAGACCCGAAACGATCAAAAATAAAATGGTAACTGAAATAACAAATCATCGAAAGCACCGCCGATGCGGCAGCAACCTTTGCAAAAGCCGTTGCAATGAGCCGGCCATTTAAACGTCGGATTTTTCTTCGCATAAATAGTGCCAAAGCAAAGAAATTCACCAGGGCTACCAGAGACGTGGCCAGAGCGACCCCGACGTGGCCGAATCCGTTCGGATTTTCGGGTGAACGGCCATATGCGGAAAGTAATTCGCGCAGTCCGAAACTGGCGCCGAAATTGATTGCGATAGATGCAATTGAAATAATCATCGGTACTTTTGCATCGTCGAGGGCGTAAAATGCCGGAGAGAGTATTTTTATTGCCGCATATCCGGTAAGCCCGATGGAATATCCCACCAGGGCTGCCGCGGTCATCTCGGTTGCCGATGAATCGAAACGACCACGCTCATAGATCAGCCGTATAATCGGCTCGCCCAGAACTATCAATCCACAGGCAGACGGCAATGTCATCAAAAACACAAGATTGATTGAGGAAGACAAGGTGTCCCGGAATTCAGGGATTTTTCTTTCCGTGGCCAGCCGTGACAAAACCGGAATAGAGGCGGTCCCGACAGCCACGCCAAACAGCCCGATCGGGAATTGCATTAGCCGGAATGCATAACTTAACCAGCCCTGAGCGCCATCAATACCCGAGACGAAATAGGTATTAACGAGGACATTAATCTGAACTGCGGAGGTTCCAAGAATCGCCGGCGTCATCAATGATATAACTTTCCTGACGCCTTCATCAGCGAAACTGAGAATCGGCGAGAAACGGAATCCGACGCGGAAAAGCGATGGAATCTGCATTGCAAACTGAGCGCCGCCGCCGATAAGCGTGCCGATGGCCATTCCGATAATAGCCCATTGCGACGCGGCATCGGGGACTTCATCCGTGCCTGTGCCGCCTGTCCATCCGCCTCCGCTAAGCCAATATGCCAGCCCGAGACCGAAAATAATTGAAACTATGTTGAAAACCGTCGAGGCCGAAGCCGGTACGCCGAAAATTCCTTTTGTATTCAAAACGCCCATTGCGACTGCGGCAAGTGCGACAAGCAGAATAAATGGAAACATTATCTGCGTCAGCGTTGTTGCCAATGCAGCCTTTTCCGGCGAAAAACCGTCTGCAATCAAATCTATGAATTGACGAGAGAACAGAATTCCAACTATGCAAATAACGCTCATCACAACGGCCAGGGCATTGAAGACCAAAGAGGCCAGCCGCCATGCTTCCTGCTCGCCTTTTGTGATTTGATAATCGGTAAATACTTTGACAAAAGCAGCGGAAAGTGCGCCTTCGGCAAACAGGTCGCGCAGCACATTCGGAATTCGGAATGCTACAACATAAGCATCGTAAAGAAAGCCTGCTCCGAAATATCTTGCGAACACCATTTCGCGGACGAGGCCGAAAATCCGCGAAAACATAACAGCGACCGAGACAATACCGGCCGAACGCGCAATGCTTTGGCGACATTCATTTTCCGGATGCTGCTCGACTTCAATCGTCGGCTCGGCAAGTTCCTCGGGCGTCTCGGCAGACGGAGATTCTATTTCGGATTCGTTTTGCATTCGAATAGGCGCATCAAATTCAAAAGTTTGCATTATACTCGCGCCGCGCGCAAGCCGATGGCCCCATTCGAGCTGTTGACAGCAGTAGGCTCAAGACCTCAAAAACGGACAGTTAATAATAAATTATGGATAAAAAAGGAGGTTTGATTAGATGCCGCTAACTGCTCCGTTTGGATACCTGAAACGGCTTTTAGCAAGGCGAACGTCAATCAAATCCGGGTTATAGCCAATCGGTACCGGGCCGCCAAACTGACCCTGAATGACGGCGATATAGTTATTTTGAAACGCTCGAAAGCGTGCTACGCTGCCACTTTGGTTAAAAATCACGAAAAGAAGAAGTCCGCTGCGTGTATTTACCTCTCCGGCAAGCGCCGAGACGCCGCCGTCCGTCTGCCCGAGTGTTCCGGTTTTACCGACGACGCTGCCTTTGGAAAAATCCGAATCGAAGCGGCCTTCCAGTGTCCCTTTGTCAATACCCGCAACGGGAAAGATATCGGCAAACGTCATATTGTACATTGCCAGGCGGTTGCGGAGTGCACGCAGCAATTTCATCATCGCAGCCGGTGTAACACGATTTATGCCAAGCCCGCTGGCCGTCTGTATATAAAATTCTCCCGGAAGAGCACCGATATCCTGACGTACGGTTTCCGCAATGGCAAAGGGCCCGCCGACCATCTGACCCAGTTTTTCCGCCATGGTATTGTTTGAATATGCCAACATTCCTTTGAGAATGTCACGCAAAGGAGCCGATTCGTGAGTAAAAATAAGTTTACTTTCGGGCGGAAGGCTCCCGACACCGGCGTTGCCCGTTATTTCAACGCTGGGTTCAGATTGTCCGGGGCGAAATGTGCCGGTATTGATTTTGAAATTTTCCCAGAATCTCCGCGAGGAAGCGGAGCGTTTTTTTGCGTCGAGAGTATTGGCCAGGGTCCGTGCAGAGAGTAAAGACGAAGAAAGGTGATTGATGGAAAAATTTTCCGTAACAATTATGTCGCCTTGTATCGCACGAATGCCGATTCTGTTGAGTTCTTCGGCTATTAGAATTGCGTGTTCAAAACCAAATACGGGATCAACACCGGAAAAATAGAGGTTTCCATGAATTGTTGCCGTTGACTCTTCGTAGCTGCCATCGGTCCAGAGGTTTGTTGCGAAACGCATATCGGGACCGAAAGCCTTAAGGACGGCGTAAGCAGTGGCAATTTTTACATTCGAGGCAGGATTGTAGGTTAAATTCGACCCGCTTTCGACGACGACCTCGCCGTCTATTGTTTCGACCAGCACGCCTGAATAGCCCGGTATCGGAGTAGTCTCAAGTATCGGGATAGTAGTACGGATCGGGGAATAGGAAATCGGCGGTGCCGGCTTTACAATGTCAACGCTCGAAGTCTTTTTTACAAGATCATCCGGCGTCGGCTGTGGCTGAAGATTCCCTTCGACCTTTAAAGGCTGTAGAAATGGTTTTACCGGCGTGACCTGGCCGTAAGCAGTATGCCAGCCACCGAAGATGAGCATTACGGCAAGGAGAGTGCAAAAATGTTTTTGGATTGAAAAGTTTTTCACGAAAAGAAAAGGATTTGAGTGTACAGTGAAAACCCTGATGGCAAAAACAGGCAACGCCGAAGGCATTGTATCATATTTTGACCTTAAAAAATCAATCATTTTGACCTGCCCCTTTTCGTCTTTTGCGTCTGGTGCACAGCTAACCGACGCGACTATTGGATGAAATTTGCCGCTTTTGCGATGGATATTATTGTTTGTAGTGCCCAAAGCGTTCAATATAAAATCATTGACACGACAACTCTTTCGGAAATAAAATTTTACAGATTTGAAACTTGTGAAAAGGTCTAATCAACCCGTAACCCGCGAACTGATCATTGAAACTTATAGAAAACGGCGAACGGCAATCCGGAGACGCCTGAAAGATTTCCGCCTTGTTAAACTGGAATCGAACGACGAGCGTTTTTGGGAAGAGATGGTTTATTGCTTTTTTACCGGAGGCTGCTCGGCAAAAATGGGATTACGGGCAGTGGATGCCGTCCGGCCGTTGCTTATCGCCGGTTCACGCGAAGAGCTGGCTGCAGCCCTGAAAGGTGTCCATAGATACCCAAACGCACGCTCGCGTTATGTCGTTGAGAGCCGGGAATATATCAGGTCGCGGCTGGGTTTCAGGCTTTCAGAAACGCTCGAAAGTTTTAATTGCCCCTTGGAGCGTCGCGATTGGTTAGTAAGGGAACCCGGAATAAAGGGACTGGGATACAAGGAAGCGAGCCACTTTCTGAGAAACGTCGGGTATCGCGGATATGCCATTCTAGACAAACATGTACTGAGGTGTCTTAAGGATCTTGGCGTTATTGACAATGATAAACCGCCGGCAACCCGCTTGCGGTATTTACAGACCGAGGAAAAACTCAGGCAATTGGCCAAAGATCTTTCCATCGGATTTGATGAACTGGATCTCGTGCTCTGGTCGGTTAAAACAGGCGAGATCCTGAAATAGCAACGGCTCCGACGCGATCGGATGTCCTGAAAAACGGAGGAATGATGTTCAGCCCCGTTTCGGCTTTTAAGGTTTTTATTCGAATATGCCGCACGGGAATGATTGCGCTCGCAGCCCTGCTTGTATTTTCAGCAAATGTAAGTGCTGAAAACGATGTCGGGAAAGCCTCCGTCGAAGATGTCAAGCAGCTTGTAAAACAGGCCGACCGCCTGATCCGCCGCGGTGAATATGTTGAAGCCGAAAAACTACTTCGACGGGCGATTGAAATTCGTCCTGATATATCTGCCAATAAACTGAAACTTGCCTATCTTTATGCAAAGAATCGCAGGCTCGGCGAAGCTTACGATCTTTGTTTTCCGATTGCCCGCGATGAGCCTAAAAATGCAAGGGCATTTGCCGTTCTCGGCGTAACAATGCTTGGCGCCGGCCGTTTTCGGGAAGCACGTGCGCTTCTCATCAATGCCTTGCGTCTGGATCGCACGGAGTCTCTAGGCTGGGCCGGGCTCGGGATGGTTGATTTTTACGAAAATTATATTGACGAGAGCCTCCAGAACCTACAGGAAGCGGTTTACTATGAACCGCTTGAGCCCGATTACATCTATGCACTCGCGCAAGTCTCTGCCCGAGCGGAAAAATACAAGGAGGCCGCTTCGGCTTATGAAGACTTTCTGCGAATCTCGCGTAATTACACTGACGAAAGGCGGCAGCGAATCAAAGGGCTGATAAATTTCCTCAGATACCTTGGCAATAAGCAATCGCTTTACCAAACCGGCGGCTCTTCGCATACCGAAGTACAGTTTTCACTTGAAGGTAACCGACCGATAATCGAGGTTAGCGTTAACGATTATCCGCGTAAACTGCGGTTTGTGCTGGACACGGGTTCGGGAATATCCGTAATTTCCGATGAGACCGCTAAATTGCTGAAAATAAAGCCAATAACCCGTGGCGGATATGCCAAGGGAATTGGCGGCGACGGCCGTTTCGAAATTGTGTACGGTTTTATTCGCGAAGTCGGCATTGGCGACGTATCGATCCGAAACGTGCCCGTCTATATCCGTAAGTTTCACAACGACGGAAGTTTAGACGGTTATATCGGTCTTTCGCTTATCTCGAAATTTCTTACAACAATCGATTACGGCAACAAGACATTCGCTTTGACCAGAAAAGATGTGCCTTCAGTTCCAGAGGTTAGTAGCGATGCGGTCTCAGTTCCGCTGCGGCTGACCTCCAGCGGCTTTCTTAGCGGAGAAGTACAGATAGAAGGCTTTGAGAATCCTCTCAATTTCATTGTCGATACAGGCGCCAGCGTTTCCGTTATTTCGGACGTCGTTGCCGCACATAGTGCGCTCGCTCCCTATGCACGCGACGAGAAAATGCGTGTTATCGGCTCTGCAGGTATAACCGATGACGTGCCATCATTTCTCCTGCCACGTGTTACCTTCGGTTCTCATTCACGCCGTGATATAACCGCAATCGCTTTGGATCTGGATTTGATCAACGAAGCTTCCGGCTTCGAACAGGCCGGCATTCTCGGCGGCAATTTTTTGCGCAACTATCGGATGACCTTTGATTTCAAGAATTCCCGCGTTACATTCGTGCCAATTCGCCCGGATCAGGAAAAATAACATCTCATCGTCTATAATTAACATGGACGATGAAACTCAGCATTTATCTCGAAACATCCGTCATCGGTGCCTATCTGGATAATGGCGATCCTTTTCGGCGTGACCTGACCATCCGCTGGTTTGAACGTGAACTGTCGGAATACAGGGCCTGTACTTCTTTACTCGTCCGTTGTGAACTGGAGCGTATAGCCGAACCACACCGTACCGGTTACCTGAAACTTATTGCGCCGCTTGAACATCTTGAACTTGCCGATGAGGCTGCCATTCTGGCCGAAGGATACATTTCGCGGGGCATTTTTCAAAGGAAGTTTTTGGCGGACGCACTACATGTAGCTTTGGCCTCTTTTCATAAAATTGATTATCTGGTGACTTGGAATTTCGGACACATTGCCAATGTCAGAAAACAGGCGCGTATTCGTTTATTCAACACCGCAGCCGGCTTTTTTTCTCCGCAGATTATTACTCCGGAGTTTTTGGTTAACAGCCGTTAGCGTTTGCGGGATTTTAGAGGGGAATTTTTGCATCAAATGTATAGACGCTCTAAATTTCAGGCAGTTTTGCTCGAAATCAGACAGGAAATGGCACGCGAAGCAGATTTTGACGTTGATCTGTTTACGGAGATGATCAGAAGCTCCGGTTTTTCTTCAATTCATGAAGAACATCGGATTTCTGATCAACTGGAACAATTATCTGCGGACGAAGAGGAAAACGCGGAGGACGAGAATCGACTTTGATCGCAACGTATTTTTCGAATTTTAAGGCCAGAGGATGACTCGTTATTTCATTTCGATTTTGTTTATTTTAACCGTAGTTGTTGTCGTCGGCAGCTATTTTTTTCTCGATTACTGGGAACATCGTTACGACGAGATAATTGCCCGTCAGGCTCGGGTTTACCGCATAGATGAAAAACTTATCTGGAGTCTGATTTATGAAGAGACTTATTTTCGGCCAAAGGCACGCGGGGATGCCGATGAAGTCGGGTTGATGCAAGTTACGCCGGCTGTCGCCCGCGAATGGGCAAAGGAAACCAATCTGAAGGATATCGAAAGACGCGTTTCTGAGGACGTTTACGGCTTTCTTGCGGATCCGGAGCGGAATTTGCAGGTGGGTTGCTGGTATTATGAGAAACTTAGAGAAAAATACCGCGGATTCCCTTCGGAAACCGCATTGACTCTGGCGGCTTACAATGCAGGTCCCAGCCGTGTAGAAGAATGGGTCAAAGGTGCAAACGCAGCAACGCTTGCGGAGGCAGATTTCATACAGCGAATCGAGATTGCTTCGACGCGGGCCTATGTTTCTTCGATTTTGACCCGTTACAGAGCGGTTTCTTCCGGCAATAAATAAATCGGTTCCGGCCGAATATACTTCTTAAGTTCACTTTTTTATGGAAATTCTTTTAGCTGATTATGTTATCCCTGTTTCCGGGCCGACGATTCGCGATGCCGGAGTTGCAATCGATGGTGAAAGAATTATCGATGTTGGAGACCAAAACTATCTTTTAACGAAATATCCTACGGCAATCAGACATGATTTCGGCGCGGCAGCCATTCTGCCCGGTTTTGTTAATTGTCATTCCCATCTGGAGTTAACCGCACTCCGCGGTGCGGTTTGCGGGACAGAAAATGATTTTCGTTCATGGCTTTTGAGAGTGAACCAATTGCGTGCGGAAGCCGGCGCCGATAATCTGCTTCGTTGGGCTATCGCAGGCGCAAGGGAAGCGGTGGCTGCAGGAATTACGACTCTGGGAGATGTCGGACGTTTTGGAGAAATAGGACTCTCTGCGCTGAAAGAAGTTGGGCTCAGAGGAATTATTTATCAGGAAACGGAATTTTCACCCGACAACCGCACAGCCGAAGCGGATTTTCGTAAAATTGCCGAAAAATTCGAAAAATTGTTCAATCAAAGGAGTAATCTGATAGCCGTCGGGCTCTCGCCTCATTCGCCATATACCGTAAGTTCGAGGCTTTTTGAATTAATTGCCGAATACTCAATCATTAATCGGATACCGATCGCCGTTCACGCCGCTGAATCACTAGCCGAGACAGACTTGATGCTTTACGGCAAAGGTTTTTTTGCAGATATTTTTGCTCATTTTGGCTTCGAATGGGATTCGCCGGGGCTTAGTTCGCTGGAATATCTGGAGAAAACGGGTGTTCTCGCAGCCCGGCCATTGCTAATACATTGCGTAAATGTAAATCGTGCGGAAATCGACAAAGCAGGCGCATATGGAGCATCAATTGCCCATTGCCCCAAATCGAATGCAAAACTTGGCCACGGGGTTGCTCCGCTTGAAGATTTTCTGGATTCCGGGATTGCGGTCGGTCTGGGGAGTGACTCGGTAGCATCAAACAATCTTTGTGATTTGATTGAAGAAGCGCGTTTTGCAGTACTTGTGTCCCGAAATCGGCCGCAACGAAAAAACTTTATTTCAGCTAAAAAAGCGCTCGAAATAGCAACTCTCGGCGGGGCGAGGGCACTAAGGCTCGAAAATGAAATCGGCTCTCTGGAACCCGGAAAACAGGCGGATATCAGTATAGTATCTTTCTCATCGCCCGCAGTTCAGCCGGTGAACGATCCAATTTCTGCGGTTATTTATGCTGCATCAGGCCGCGATGTCGTGCGGACTTACGTTGCCGGGAAATGCGTTTTCGACAGGCTTGAGTCCAAAGCGGCAATTGCCTGACATTACTTGCCGGTTTCTGCAGCTGATTTCAATTCTGCCATTACCTGGTCCGGCGTCCAGCGGCCGCCGGTGAAAATATTTCGAACCTTGCCGTCCGGGCCGATAACTGCCGTAACAAGCGAATGGTTGAATTGGGTCTTGTCATTCGCATCCTTTTCATACTTCAACCCGAAAAAATCGGCGATTTGCCTTATATCGCTTTCATTCCCAACGGCCAGGTTCCAGACTGTCAGGTTATCCTTTGCGTCTTTCCCTAGATATCCGAGGCCGTATTGTTTCAGTTTTTCCGGCGTATCACGCTCAGGATCAAATGAAATGGAAATCAGCCTGATTTTATCTTTTGCAACAGGATCCGCTGCGATAAGATTGGCCATGTCGGCAAATTGCCTTGACATTTTGATACAAAATTCGGGCAGCGGACACTCACGGTAAATGAATGTAACGGCGACGGCTTTACCGCGTAGATCGCGGAGCGTAAATCTTTTGCCGTCTTGATTTACAAGCGTAGCTGCAGGTACTTGTTTACCTATCTGATCCGGCTGCTTTATTTCAGTGGCGGCTGCAGAAGGAGCGGAATTTGCAACTATGGCAATTTTTTCCAGCCAATAGGGATCTTTAGCGGTAGAATCAACCACAAGCTCGGCGTGAATTTCCACGCCCGGGACCAGATCATTCCATACCCAATCCTCGTGTATCGGAAACTCCATAGTCATGGCTTCCATAAATCCCGGAATTTCTTCGTGTTCAACGGTTGCGCGTTTATTTGCGCGATCAGCCGCTATGACTTTGCCCTTTAATTCATAGCGCTTTGCGGCGTTGGATGTACCGGATGTGTTGGATGCAGTCTCAGAAGACTTGCCGCAGCCAAAAGCAAGAAAAGAAATCATTGCAATGAGAATGAAGTAACGCATTTCAGAATTCCTTTTTTTACCGACGTTTACCTAATCATTCTTGCAAAAGCCGGGAAAGGATTCAATCTGATGCGTCAAAATGTGGAGTTGTTTCAGATGATTACAAAAAAATGAGAGGCGAATAGATCGCTCTCTCAATATTACAGGGGGAAATCGCTCTCGTGAGCCAATTCAGAAGATAGACGCTTTCAGTTAATACTTTTTGCGTATGTTGATAAAACCGGTAAATCTCCTTTACGGCCAAACTCTACCGAGAGAAATTCAGGTTGGCGGCTCAAATAGAAATACCATCTCCCGTCGCGATATGTAGCGAAATCAGCAATACCATCGCCGTCATAGTCTTTGACAGCCGGCATGTCATCCTTGAAGCCAAAAAAGAATGTTTCAAATTTTGATGAGCGGGTTAGTCGGATTATCCATTTGCCGCCGCTATAAAAAGCCGGATCGGCTTTCCCGTCTCCGTCGAAGTCGGCCGGTATAAGATAGCCCTTTTCATTGCTTGCGATTTCAAAAGTCAAGGCATTATCGTTGCCGGCGATAAGCCATCTGTTGACTACCGGTCGGAACACAGCGGGATCGGCCTTTCCGTCACCGTTATAATCTGCCGGTACCGGAATATCACCAAAGTTACCGAAGATCCCGATGATGCTCGTCGCGGTTGAATTGCCGGAGGTCAAAATGGCCTTCCATACACCAGTGACCGTATCCCAGATTGCAATATCCGCACGCCCGTCGCCATCGTAATCCGCCGGTACTGCAACATCCGATTTAGAGCCCAAGGAATAGTATGCAATTTTTGATGTCGAGCTAAGGTAAATAGTCCAAAGCCCGTTCGCCGGCTCCCAGGTTGCGGGATCTGCAATGCCGTCACCATCATAATCCGCCGGTACAAATACGCCTGCCGCCCTTTCGAGCTTTCTTGCCATAAAAGCACAGCCGTCGGCAGACTGAGTGTAAAAAACATTGTTTTCACTATTGTAAAGGGATAAATCAGCGGCCGCGATCTGACCGTTAACCACGGTCAAAGCGATACAAACTGAAAGTATAAAAAATAAAGTCCTTATCAGGCTCATTTTATTTTTGCGTTGGTTAAAATTCACGGCGTGAACAAATGCGTTTAACAAATCCCGTAAAAACGGACGCCGCTGCCGTGAATTTTTTGCATTCAAAATATCTATCTGCCCGAAGGAAACTTACAATCCGGTCAGATTTCCTGTAAAATCTTTGCTTTCTATGTCGGCAAAAATACTTAACGGTCGCGAAATAGCAGAAGCCGTTTTGTCAGAAGTCAAAGGCGAGGTTCGCCGTTTGGCGGCTGAATACGGTATCCAGCCGGGTTTGGCTGTTATCCGCGTAGGCAACGATCCGGCTTCAGCGGTCTATGTTGCCAATAAAGTAAAGGCCTGTCGTGAGGCAGGAATCCGCTCAGAGCATATTCATTTACCGGAATCCGTATCCAGTGATGAACTTTTCAAACGGCTGGAAATGCTCAACTCTGATTCGCAAACGGACGGTATTCTTGTGCAGCTGCCGCTTCCCGATCATCTGGATTCACAGAAAATTCTTGAATCCATCGAGGTTGAGAAAGATGTGGATGGATTTCACCCGATGAATGTCGGACGGCTTAGCCAGGGCCGTGAATGCCTTGCACCGTGTACACCCGCAGGAGTGATTGAAATTCTGAAAAGGTCAGGAATAAAGATCGAAGGTCAAAACGCGGTTATAGTCGGACGAAGCAATATCGTGGGTAAACCGCTGGCCGCGATGCTACTGAATGAGAATGCAACTGTTACTATCTGTCATTCACGGACAAGAAACCTGGAGGAAATTACCCGATCCGCAGATATTCTGGTTGCCGCTATCGGCAGGCCAGGTTTTATACGCGAGCAGCACATAAGGCCGGGAGCGGCGGTTATAGATGTAGGAATTAACCGAGTATCCGACAAGGATTTTGCAGCAGAACTATTCGAGGGTGAAGAACTCGGGCGCAGGATTTCAGCAATAGAAAATCGCGGATCTACCTTGGTCGGAGACGTGAATCCGCGAGAGGCTATGCGTATTGCCGGCTACTATACTCCTGTACCGGGCGGAGTAGGTTTGCTGACAGTTGCGATGCTTTTGAAAAACACCATTGCCGCAGCGGAAATCCGCAGGCGAATTGACGAAACGGCAAAAGCGGTTTCATAATCCCGCAAAAATATTCCATTACTAAACAAAAAATATGAATTTTGAAGAATATCAGTCAGAAGCAAGTCAAACGGCACATTATCCGCGGCGACTGGAGAATCTCGAATATCCTACACTCGGGCTAGCCGGCGAAGCAGGCGAAGTGGCAAACATTGTCAAAAAGATTCAGCGTGACAACGGCGGAGTTATCAATGATGAAATACGTGCCAAACTCAAAGATGAACTTGGCGACGTGCTCTGGTATATATCTGCCTGTGCGGACGAATTAGGCCTGACGCTTACCGAGATTGCGGAATACAACGTTGCCAAATTGGCAAAAAGGCACAATCGGGCTGCGTAATGCTGAAGGCAGGGTTGACAGGTTCGATCGCGGTCGGTAAGTCCTTTGTTTGCAGTGTCTTTCGAGAGCTTGGCGCCGTTGTTATCGATGCCGATGTGATCGCAAGGGACGTTGTCGCTGCGGGCACCGAAGGACTTAGGAAAATCACGGAAGAATTTGGGAGCGAAATAATCGGAGCAGACGGCAATCTGGATAGAAAAAAACTAGGCCAGATCGTCTTCAATGATGAAACCAAAAGACAGCGACTCAATGCTATAGTCCACCCTCTTGTAATTGCGGAGCAGGACCGGTTATTGCGCGAAGCGGAATCCATTGACCCGAATTCAATCGTTATTGTCGAAGCGGCTCTGATGATTGAATCCGGCAGTTATCGTCGTTTTGACCGCCTGATCGTGGTCTGGTGCAGACCTGAAATACAAATCGAGAGATTGCAGACTCGCGATGGATTATCAAAGGAGGAGGCTCTCAAGCGTATTTCTGCTCAATTGTCTCAGGAGGAGAAAAAACGGTTTGCCGATTTTCTGATTGATACTTCCGAGGGCTTTGAATCTACAAGAAAACAGTGCGAAAATGTTTACGCGGAATTAAAAATGCTGCTAAGGTAATTACCCCCAAGTATTTCTCCCATCTTTAGCAGACCGCATTTACCTGCAATGCCCCTACGTCTTTTCGTAACAGCCATAAAGCGTTTATTGCCCGCTTTTGCGGCAATAACTCTTGCGCAAGGCTGCAGCCAAATCAAAACTCCCGAACCTAAACCCTATATTGCACCTTCCAATTCTCCGGCGATTTCAGAGCTTCGTTGGAGTAACGGGAAACGGCCAAAAACCCTGGATCCTGTATTTGCGGCTGCACCGCCGGAAACTGACCTTGCCAGAGCGTTGTTTGACGGACTTACGGAAATTGACCCTTTGACTTTACAGACAATCCCGTCAATCGCCGAAAAGTGGGAACACTCAAATGATTGGCGCACCTGGAGATTTTATATTCGCGAAGATGCCCTTTGGACTAATGGACAGCCGGTTACTGCGAGCGATTTTGTGCGTTCATGGACCAGGTATGCCCGAATGGGAAGTCGCGCCGCATTTCCTGAACTATTGGCAAATCTGCGGAAAACGGAAACTCCGGTCCAGGATAAAAAGACACAAACACAAATCGTTGATCCGGAAACAGCTTCCGGCACCGAACAACGAAACACTTCGAATAGCGGAAAACAGCCATTTAACGATAATTCGTCTCCGAAGATTGAAACAACACCTCAAAAAAATGAGCTCCTGAATGTGGTTGCCGAAAGTGAACGTGTGTTAAAGATAGATTTAGCCCGCCCGGACCCGGATTTCCCCGCTTTGGCAGCACACCCTGTTTTCCGTCCTGTTTTTGGGGATGGGACCCAATTCAGTGATTTAAATGATTTCACGGGCAAATTTGTTACAAATGGCGCTTTCCGGGTAGAGCGCATAGCCGACGATGAGATTTCGCTGGTGCCTTTTGAAAAATATTGGGATCGAAGTTCAGTAAAGATTGACCGTGTAAGAATGGTCGCGGCCGATCCTGAAAAAGCTTTAGATGCCTACAAGGCCGGAGACCTGGATGTAGTTTCCAATGCCGAACTTTCTGCGGCTGCAATAAAGTTGCTCGAACCTTACGAGGATTTCAGAAGAGTGACCCATGCGGCGGTAAACTTATACGAATTCAATCTGTCAAAACCATTACTCTCCGATCACAGGATACGTCGGGCACTGGCGATGGCTATTGAACGCGAGCGATTAGTAGAAGGCGAATTGCAGGGAACGGTTCGCCCGGCTTATGATTATTTCCCCTTTCGACAGCAGCCGGAATATAGAATTACGCAGGATCTGCAGGCCGCAAAGTCGCTTCTTGCCCAAGCCGGATACCCTGACGGGGTCGGTTTTCCAACGCTGCAATTGGTAATTAACAGAAATGACCTGCAGATACGCGTTGCACGGGCAGTTGCCCGAATGTGGAAGCAAAATCTTGGAATCGAAACAGAAATAATTATCAAGGAACAAAACGAAATCGAGGCCATCAGGCTTTCGGGCGAATACGACTTGATTCGTCGGGGAGTAGTTTTCCCTGTACCTGATGAAACAGTTGCCCTGACGGCGGTTTACGGAGATTTAATCCAAAAAGACGATACAAAATCAGGCAATCAAACAAAAACTTCCCCCGAAACCGTTTCAGCGGCGGGGAATCAAATACAGGGCCGTCTCAATCAGACACAGAGTTCTAAGGTCAAAGCCGAAGTTGATGTTTCTCATGAGTTGCGGGCTATACCGCTCTATTTTCCGACAGCGGTGTCTTTGGCAAAGCCATATGTCAAAGGTATGGAGCCCAATATGTTCGACATTGTTTTGCTCAAACGTGTCGAGATCGATACACAATGGCAGGGTAGATGAGTTGAAAAAGATAATTACCGCAGGATATGAGGGCATTCAGAAAATTATGGGAAAGCAAAGCATGAAAAATGGCGTAATTGCAATGATAATGTGCATCGGCATCACCTTTGGCTGTAAGATGCCTGACTCGTTGACTCAAAATTCATCAAATAGCCCCGGCAACGGCAATACATACGGCGATAGCAGTCAAAATAATAATGGTCAGGACAGAGAGGTTGCGAACACAGACCCCAGAGATGATTTGCTGTCGGCAGCCAGAAAGTTTCGTGATTTGCCTTACTTTACGGCAACAATGCTGGGCGATGGCTCGCAGCAGGTCAATGGAAAACTAGAATATGCTGCGCCCGACAGATATCGGATTATTTATAACGGCGGCGCTGCATCAGGGACAGAGCTTATTATCGCCGGTAAACAGACATATATGAAAACGGGCGGCAAATGGAGACGCTTTCCTGTCGATATAGGAACTATGTTGCCCAGCGTCCGTGAATTGCTTGAGGAAAGCGAAATCCGGAAAATTCGTGCTGTCCAAAGGTTAGGTGACGATTCGGTTGATGGTGTTCAGGCAATTTTGTATTCATATGAGGGTTCAACACCGTCGAAGTCCATCGATTATAAGTCGCGGCTATGGCTAGCAAAATCTACGGGTCTTCCGTTAAAAGTGGTCATCGAGTACAATTCCGGCGAACTCAAAACCATGACAATTTCATACGATACGGAAACACCGGTTACTATTGAACCGCCGATTCAATAGGCGGCATCTCTTCCTCAAATATTTAATACCGGATTAATCCCGGGCCGGTCCGGTCAATTTGACCAAATGCCTGCAGGTCAAATTCACGGACAGCCTCATCGAAATATTCCGGCATCTAACCTTTGCTTTTGCCTATATTTACCGCTTCCACCGTTTTTGTGCGATAATTTTCCGGATAGTTCACCGCAGATAAAAAAATCTTGAAATCGGGAGCGGATTAGTAATTTGTAGGAGTTACAAACTAGTCCACCACCGAACTTCAACGCTGCATCTCGCACGTGCGCGTACGGGAATGTTTGTGTCGAGGCCAATGAACCCCGAACAAAAAAAGAAGGGAAAATTTCTGGATAGGGTTGCATCTGAAACCGGAGTTGCGCTTGTTGTGCTGGATGCCGATGGGCGTCAGGCTGCGGCGGCGAACAACAATTCGATCTGCAGGCTGCTATACGACTCTAAGGAATTTGGCCCTGCCTGTGCCCGGGATTGCGGGTCAGCATTCAGACGTGTTTTTTCTGCCGGAAAGGCAATCGAATTTGAATGCCATGCTGGTCTGCATTGCCGCGCAGTTCCTGTCGTTGAGAAAAGAAAAAAATATGTAGTAATTATCGGCCGTACCTTTCTCAAAGCAGAAAATTACCGTAAGGCAACCGAGCGTGCGATCTCGGGTGAATGGAAACAATTTAAACCGACTGAGTTTTTTGAAAATATTCTGATTTCGGGATCCCGAACCGGAATAGATAAGGCTTCGGCACGTATAGAGGCATTGGCCGCGCGAAGAGCAGCAGCCGAACCTAAAGAAATTCTTGAAATGCCGGAGCCGGCCGGTCAGGAGCCGCATAAGACGCCTGAAATAACAATACGGCCGGAAAGTACCGCTTTGTCAAAGAGCGCTGCCAAACATTACCCGGAAGAAAAAGAATCAGGGCGTGTAGAAGCAGCCGAAGCTGCCGCATGGAGATCATTGTTCGGTTCATTGATGAAGCTTAACTATCCGGCGGCTGTTGAGGCATTCCTGGAATTTGTTTCGCATCACTTTTCACTGGAATCTGTAGTCTGGTTTGATATCAAAAACTGTGAGTTTCATCCGGCGCTGGCAATTGGCCGCCTGCGTGGCAGGCATCTAAAGCTAGGCATCAAACCGAGTGACCGTCGGTTGCAGGACTATGTTGGTTCGGAACGTGCTTACAAATTGCTTGAAAGACCGGGTAAAGAGCCTGCAGCGGCGGGCGGGATACTGAATGTTTTCCCGGTCACTGTAGGCGGTGAAATCCGTGGGGCCCTCGCAATCGAGGGTGAGCTTCCGAAAATCGAAACGGTAAGACGTATTTCACGGCTTGCACAGGCCGCCGCGCCGCAACTTGAGATTCTCAGGCTTCGCGATGAAGTTGCCCGTCGCGATTGGCTGGCGCGCTCTGTCCGCCAATTCAATGAAAGTCTCAAACGGATAGATGCCGATGATTTCTGGACCCATGTTACACAGGTTTCGGCTGAATTGCTGCAGGCGGAACGGGCTTCGCTTCTGGTAAAAAAAGAAGGAACAGATAAATTGCAGGCACGTGCTGCCATTGGAGCAAGGGTAAATCTTATTGCTGAGCCGGAAGTGGGCGGCCGCATCTCGAAAACGGCTCTTGAGAAAGGCACACCGATCGTTGTTTCGGACATTACCGGCACACCGCTCGGCAGAGCACCGATAGACTGGAATTACCGTACGCAATCCTTTATTTCATATCCGATCGTGATCGGCGAGAGACGTCTGGCTGTACTTAATTTTACAGACAAGGCAACGGGCGAGACTTTCGGTGAGACAGACCTCGAACTTCTCAACGCTATTGCGCCACAGATTGCCGTGGCCATCGACAGAACGGCGTTGAAAAGCAAAGCAGGTGAATTTGAACAGCTTTCGGTTACTGACCCTTTGACGGGGTTGCTCAATCGCCGCTATTTACAGAACAGGCTTGCTGAAGAACTCAACAGATCTAAACGTCACCGCTTTCCGATGACGTTGATGATGATAGATGTCGATAGATTTAAATCGTACAATGATACTTTTGGACATCCGGCCGGAGATGAAGCTCTTCGAATAGTCGCGGGAATATTGAAGGAAAATCTCCGCGGCGCGGACGTTGCTGCCCGTTATGGGGGTGAAGAATTTGCCGTGCTTTTGCCGCAGACCACGGTTGAGGAGGCTGTTCAGATAGCGGAAAGGATCCGTCGTCAGATCGAGAGATGTTCCTTTCCTCATCGGCGGGTGACGGCCAGTATAGGAATAGCATCGAGCGGCCCGGATATCAGTACGCCTGATGATTTAATTTGGGCTGCGGACAGGGCTTTATATCAGGCTAAAGAGCTTGGGCGTAACATGGTTCGTGTTTTCGACGGAAATGGTGATCCGCTGGGCAATAACGTGCATTGAATGTCAACAGGAGCAAGAAAAGAAGGGCTTTCCAGATGCTATCGGGACAACCATTTTATTGGCCGTGAGGCGGTTCTGTCTGCGGCTATCGGTTATTTGACTACGGGTTCGGGCGGGCTGGCACTTTTAGCGGCTCCCGGCTCAGGTGCCAGTGAACTGCTTTTTCGCTCTTTCGATCGTCTTTTCTTTGTCGAGAAGACTGTCATTCCCGTTTATTTTTCCTTTGCCGGTACGGGCTCTGCGGAGCAATTGGCTGCGCGATTCATTAAATCGCTGATAACGCAATCCGTTGCATATTTAATCTCGGATCCGAAACTTCTTCGTGCGGGAATTTCCATTGAAGAGGCCCTCAAGATTGCTCCTGCAAAAGAGGCTGCTTTATTCCGCGGTCTGTGGAGGTTTCATTCGCCGAAATTTTCAACCGTTGATGGAGATGCCGGAGAACTTGCGACATTGGAAGTCCTGTCCCGATCATTTGATGCCGCTGCCCGTGCAAATGCGGCCGGATTGAAGATTTCTCTGCTGCTTGATGACGTACACCTGTTTGCCCGCAACCACGGGCAAACAGTTTTCGAATCACTTTTCGACTCGCTAAATCGTAACGGCGTACGTTTTATCGCAGCCGGCTATAGAAGATTTCTGTACAATGCAAGCGAATTGCCGGCAACCGCAATCGCGCCGCTTGATTTCACGGACTCCGCCAAAGCAACGTCTGTCATTTCAAACCGCTTTGGTTACAATCTTTCGGATGAGGTTCGTGATCTTGTTGCTGAACAGTTTCAGGGAGATCTTCGCCTGATTGAGGCATTTTTCCGTGGCGCGAATGAACTGGGCAAGTCGTTGTCCGATTTCAAAAACACTCAGTTCCACTACGTAGAAGAAATTTTTGGCGGCCGATGTGCAAAGGTGATTGACCGCCGCCTAAACTATGCGTCAAGCGATCCCGAAGAAGTCCGAATGGTGCTGGAAATTGCTTCGCAGTTGTCGGAAAGTGATTTAAATGCACTCACCGTAGAATCTGCGGTTGAGCGGTTTGGATTTGGCAGGAAAAGAACAGAAAAGCTTTTTTCCAGACTAAACGAATCGGAATTTTTCGTTACGGATGCCGGAAAATTAAGACTTCCGGCCGGACACTCTCCGCAAAAAGACCGTCTGTTTGCCAGGTACCGATTGGAAGTGTCCGGAGAAAATCGGGCGCTGCTTTTGGGCAAGACTGTTTTAAGAAAAATCGATGAGGCTCCGGGCTTGCTGGCAGCACGTTACAAGGCGATTCACTCTCTTAATTTATGCGGATTGCTCGAAGATTTTTCGCTCCGAAGGGAAGTACCTGAGGCATTGATCGATTACTGCCGCTTTGCGGCAGAATTTAAAGGCGCACCGGATGACGAAATTATCAGAGAAACCAGGAACGAACCTTTTATTTCTCTTCCTACGATCGTTTTCTCAACTGCTACGCAGGATATTTATCCACCCATTGCGCGGTCCCTTGCCCGTGAAAAATGTGCAGTAGGGTTTGGTTTTCGTTCAAATCCGGAAACCCGCAGCGATGAAATCTGGATTGCTGCAGAAATCAATTCAAAAACTGAAATCGACCGCGAACACGCCGAGTTTTGGTGTGACAGGCTGGAAATGGCCGCATTAATGTGCGATTTGCCTGAATATCGTATTTGGCTTGTTGCAACCGAAGGCTTTACTCCCGATGCTTTGGCAGCTATGAAGGCTCGCGGAGCCGTTGGATCTTCACGGCGGCAGGCTGAATTGCTGCGACGCTTTTTACGCGGCGAATTCGTGCAGCCGGAAGCCCGGGCAGATACAGGCGAGCATGTAGAAATAACGATTCCGATGGATGAAAACGCAGAGTTGATAGCCGCCGGAATTGTCGAAGAACTTGCAAAAAAACATAACTATGATCCTAAATCTATCAATCAGATCAAAACGGCACTTATCGAGGCATTTATCAATGCCGCAGAGCATTCGCTGAGCCCGGATAGAAAAATTTATCAACGGTTCGACGTGGATGACCGCAAATTTACCGTTACGATATCAAATCGCGGGATAAGGTTGGCAGATGTCAGCCCTGCAGCTAACGGCAGCGAGCGGGCAAAACGCCGGGGCTGGGGGCTTGAATTAATGCGAAGGCTTATGGACGAAGTCCGGATTGAGGAAACTGACGACGGCACTCGGATTCGGATGACCAAGTTTGCCGTCAATCCGGATTGATTTTGCTGTTGTATTCTTGCTTTGTTTGTGTTAAACATTACTGCAGGTAAGGATTCTTGCCGGTTCCATTCCATAAAAATTGAGGAAAAAACAGTGTGAGCAACAGCTCCGAAGGCCTTTGGCAGACGTCTGTAGAGCCATTTGCAAATAAACAGCCCGAAGAGGCTGCATCCGGTAGTGAAAGACAGGCGGTAATTTTTGCCGGTGATTATCTCAACAAACTGGCGGGCGAATCGCTGGAAAGAGAATGCCGTCGCCGATTGAGCGAGGGAGCACAAGAGATAATAGTTAATTTTTCAAGGACTGAAATAGTTAACAGTATCGGTATTTCCATATTGACCGGAGTGATTGACGCCGCGGCGGGAGCGGGAGCGCGTGTCATCTTTTCCGATGTAAATGAACATACGGCTGAACTGTTCGAAATGCTTGGGCTTTCCCGCCATGTGGAATTAAAACAAAGAACAAATTAGGAAGATAAGGCCGCAAAGGTTAACTTTATAACCTTTCAATTCGGCCAATTATTAGCAGCTTGAGAATTCAGGACATCAAATCATCAAACATTCGTAAAATTGCTGACAATCGCAGCAAAATGATTCATGCCTTCGGCGCATTGGCGGATGCCGGTGCCGAGATAGCGGACAAGAACAACTTTCAGGACACAATAAAAACTTCCTTGCACCTCTTGCTTGGTTCACTCGGGATAATGCGCGGCGGCATCGCCCGATATTCGCGCTATGAGAGCGAAATGACAATGATCGCGATCAGGGGTCTTGGCGAAGAGTTTCCGCTTGCTTTGGGATTATGTTATGAGGATGAACGCCAATTCCGGCAAAACGGCACCTATCCGATCGAGGTCTCACAGGCGAAAGTCTTGCCTTTTTTTCAGGTCTATGACCGAAGTCTTGAAAACGCAAAAGTGGAGCTTGTCGTTCCACTGGTAATTCGGGGCGAAATGCTCGGAGCCGTTTTCCTCGGGGAAAAAGCATCGGGCGAAGCCTATAACAGTTACGACAGGGAAATTATCCGGGCAATGTCCCGTCATATCGGCGTGGCAATATCGCATCGGATGCTTTTGGCGGAACTCGAGCGAAAAGCAGAAGAAAACCGCAAGCTTTATGACGAAATGCGGCTGACTTACAAGGATACGGTCAGGGCATTTGCCGCAGCCATTGATTCAAAAGATAAATATACAGAGGGCCACTCGGTCCGGGTCGGGAAATACACGGAAATCATTGCCTCCGAACTGGGCTGGTCGGATGATGAGGTTGAAGGAGCCGCTGTCGCGGGTTATTTACACGATGTCGGTAAACTCACCGTCGAACGCAAGATCATTAACGCGCCTTACCGTATCAACGCAAAAGAGTCCAGCGAATTGAACCGGCATCCCAGCGTTGGATACGAGATCCTGTTACCAATCCATCATCCTTATTCCGATGTGCCGCTTGCGGCAAAATACCATCATGAAAGATTGGATGGCCGCGGATATCCGGAAGGACTCTATGACAGGGAAATCCCGTATATTGCAAAAATTGTCAATCTGGCTGATTCTTTCGATGCGATGACGACAGACAGACCGTACAAGCGTCGGCGTCCGCCGAAGGAGGTTTTTGACGATCTTACGCGAAATGCAGGCAAGCAGTTTGCCCCCGAGCTTGTTTCGGCTCTTTTCCGCGGCATTCTGCGCGAAGCAGCCGGTGAGAATACGGAAAAGCGATTCCGCCGTCTTCTGGGCCGCGAATATATGGAGACGGAAGGACTTATCCCAATGCTCAAATCATCGCTTAATAATATCGGCGGTGTTCAGTCAATTTCTGTAATCAGCCTGGATTGAACCATTTCAGCAAATCCGACAGGGCATTGATTGCCTTCGTATAACCTTAAATCAAGCGGTGGTATTCAGGATTCGTCTTTATTGTCGTTTTCTTTCAGGACTTCCGTCGGTTTGTCAATCTTTGCTTTAAACATCCTGTATTCCAGAATATTGACAAACCTTAACACAGCGAAAACTATTGCAGTACTTCCCGCCGCAAGAAAAAACCTGTCAAGCCCGACCAGGATTCCAATCGCAGCAGTTGTAACGATACCGGCTGCTGTTGTTAACCCCTTGATATCTCCGGAGTTTCGTTTGAAGAAAATCATTCCTGCGCCTAAGAAACTGATGCCGGATACAATGGCGCCAACCAGACCGGCTGCATCAAAACGTACGTGGTCGCCGTATTGACGAAACGAGACGGCCATAAATTCGCCAATCGCGGTAAATAAAACAGCGGCTACCCCGACAAGTATGTGCGTCCGCATTCCGGCAGCCTTTCCTGTAGATTCCCGTTCCCAGCCTAAAAATCCCGCCAATATGCATATGACGACAATTCTAATAAAAACTTTTGAATCTTCAGGGTTCATTGGAAGGAATTTTACTGTTCGGACATGAGCCAATCCATCGCGGCATCCTTATTATCGAAAATTCTTACATTAAGCCCCATGTTGCGCGCTACTAGCTCGGCAAAAATGTTTTTTTGATGGTGGTCGGGCTGTGTATCGAAAAAAGCGATTTTTATACCGATTAATGATCGGTGGAAAATCTCGCTTGCAACCTGGTAAATGTCCGCTACCGAATCTACCTGTTGCCTGAGATCTTCTTCAACGAACAGACGCCTGGGTTTTAGTTCTTCGCACTTTTCACCAATTTCCCGCCAATAACTGTTTGATATGGTCACACTGTCATATTCACCTTCGATCCTTACAAAAAGATAATCTCCACGGTCTTCAAAATAAATCCGGTACCCCTTGTCGCCTTCCATCATTCTATCCATTTACTCAGCAGTTTTTTTCTCCAGTAATTCAATGAATTTTTTGGCAGCAACCGAGAGGGCCTTATCCGAACGATGAATAATGCCAACCGGACGCACCCATTCTTTTTCTGCAAGTTTAACGACGGCAAGGCGGCCATCTTTTTGCTCTTCTATGACGGAGGGCAATGGAAGGATTGCAACGCCGAAACCTACCTCTACCGCACGTTTTATGGTTTCAATATTATCAAACTCCGCAACTTTTTTTACCTCAATTCCGGCGCTCCTCAACATTCGATCCGTTGCTTTTCGTGTCGGCGTGTCGCGCTCGAAATGTACAAATTCGGCGCCGGCTAATTCTTTTGTTTTCAATTGTGTCCGGTTGGCAAATTTATGGTCCGGCTGGCACACCAGAACCAGTCTGTCGCTTGGCATTTCACGTATGGTCAATCCGCGTTTCGCTTCGGGAAATGCAAGTATGCCGAGTTCCACCGACCCGTTAAGCACATCGCGCACGACGCGCGTAGCCCGTGAATATTCAAGATCAATACGGGCAGCCGGGAATCTGGACATGAATTCTCCGACCTTTTGAGGCATTTCGTGCAGGCCAACGCTGTAAGTGCAGGCAACCTTTACAGTACCGCCGACTTTACCAACAAGTCCGCGAAGGCTTTCTTGAAGCTGATCATAAGCCGAGAGTACGTTGCGTGCCTCGCGATAAAAAACTTCACCGGCAGGAGTCAGCGTAACGTCGCGTCGCCCGCGGACACGCTCAACAAGTTTTCGCTTAAAACGTTCTTCCAGTGAGCGGATTTGCTGACTTACGGCGGATTGAGTAATAAAATTTCTTTCTGCAGCCAGGGAGAAGCTCTGTAAATCAACAAGATCACAAAAAATCTTAAGAGTTTCAATATGCATATAATGCCCTCCCGGTTGAATACTTATATATGAATAAAGGAGAATTCATTTTTACTAATATCATAAATACGATACCATAAAAGCAGCTGTCGGGAATTGCCGAAAACGGCAGATCGCCGTAAAATTTTAGAAATTAGAAACGAAATCAGATAAGCGGACGAAAATGGCGATAAAATTCAGCAGAACGTTTCTGTTGCGCAAGCTTCACCAGTTAAGCGGAATAGTTCCGCTCGGGCTTTTCTTTTTTGCGCACATGTTTACCAATTCGAAGGCGATGAACGGTGAGGCCGTCTTCGAAAAGGCCGTGCAGGATATTCACGATATTCCTTATCTTTTATTTATCGAGATATTCGGTATCTTTATCCCGCTAATTTTCCATTCGGTTTATGGCGTAATGATTTCGTCTGAGGCCCGTCCTAATGTTTTTCAGTATGGTTACGCCCGAAACTGGTTTTACCTTTTCCAGAGGATTACCGGAGTTTTTCTTTTCTTTTTTATCTTTTTTCATGTTTTGAATTTACGTTTCGGATTGATCCCGGGCTTGAATATGACTCCGGTGGCCGGCAATGCTAATCTGGCTTTCGATATTGTCTCGGGTGAATTCGCAAATCCTTTGATTCTAATTATTTACATATTAGGTGTTGGCGCGACGGCCTGGCACCTGGCCTATGGTTTTTGGTTGTTTGCAGTCGATTGGGGCATTGTAATCGGCGAAAAGGCACAGCGTTTGAGTCTGTATGCATCCTATGCACTGGCTGCAATTTTGTTTCTTGTCGGTACAAATGCTGCCGTTTCGTTTGTACGTCCATGCGGCGTTTTCCCGCAGGCTTTGTGCGGCGAGGCGGCAAAACCAGCTAAACCATTGGAAATCAAGCGTTTATAGTTATTCTGGCGAAAAACTTGTATTATGTCATCTAATCAGTTAAAGATTGCGATTGTCGGCGGCGGCCTGGCAGGTTTAGCAGCGGCAATGAAGATTGCAGAAGCCGGCTATGACGTGGATCTGATCTCCGTTGTACCGGTCAAGCGTTCTCACTCTGTCTGCGCCCAAGGCGGAATTAACGGTGCGGTCAATACTAAAGGCGAAGGAGATTCGCCGGCAAAACACCTTGACGATACAGTTTACGGAGGCGATTTTCTTGCTAACCAACCTCCCGTAAAGAGAATGTGTGACATGGCGCCGGAGATAATATATCTCTTTGACCGAATGGGTGTCCCTTTTTCGCGTACAAACGAGGGACTGCTTGATTTCCGTCGTTTTGGCGGAACGCTTCATCACCGAACGGCATTTGCCGGAGCATCTACCGGCCAACAATTGCTTTATGCATTGGATGAACAGGTCCGCAAGTGGGAGTCTGCCGGAAAAGTTACGAAATATGAAGGTTGGGAGATGCTTTCGCTGATCCTGGATGGAAATCGGGTCTGCCGCGGACTGGTCGCAATGAACCTTCAATCGCTTGAATTGAAAGCATTTAAGGCTGATGCAGTAATTATGGCAACCGGCGGGCCGGGATTAATTTTCGGCAAATCGACCAATTCGCAGACTTGTACCGGCTCCGCGGTCTCCGCCTGTTATCAACAAGGTGCAAAGTATGCAAATGGTGAATTTATCCAGGTTCACCCGACATCAATTCCGGGCGAGGACAAACTTCGTCTGATGAGTGAGTCGGCAAGAGGCGAAGGCGGACGCGTCTGGGTGCCGAAAAAACCCGGCGACACACGAAACCCAAGCGATATTCCCGAAAGTGAACGTTGGTATTTCCTCGAAGAAAAATACCCGGCATACGGAAATCTTGTACCGCGCGACATTGCGACACGGGAAATATTCCAGGTCTGTCTCGATGGATACGGTGTCGGAGGGCAAAATCAGGTATATCTTGATTTGACACATATACCTGCCGAGACACTGACTCGTAAATTGGGAGCAATTCTGGAAATTTACGAGATGTTTGTCGGCGATGATCCACGCTATGTTCCGATGCGTATTTTCCCGGGAGTTCATTATTCAATGGGCGGGCTTTGGGTTGACTATGAACAGAGGACAAATATCCCGGGGCTTTTTGCCGCCGGCGAATGTGACTACTCGATCCATGGTGCAAACCGGCTCGGTGCAAATTCGCTCGTTTCCTGCGTTTACGGCGGTTTTACTGCAGCTCCCGCTGCCATCGATTATGCCAAAAATGTAGTTCGTGGCGATGCCGATTCCGGTGCGATTTATGAAGACGAAGTCCGTAAGCAGCAGGAAATAAATGATTCCATCATAAAAAGCAGCGGAACCGAAAATCAGTACAAGATTCATGAGGAACTAGGGAAAGTTATGACGGACAATGTTACCGTTGTACGTTATAACGACAGGCTTAAGGCAACCGACGATAAGCTTCTGGAGCTTATGGATCGGTTTAAGCATATTTCGATAAATGATTCAAACCTCTGGGCTACGCAGGCTGTTCCTCATGCACGGCAGCTCTGGAATATGCTCCAGCTTGCACGGGTCATTACGCTGGGTGCCCTTAACCGCAACGAATCGCGCGGTGCCCACTACAAGCCGGAATTTCCGGAGCGTAATGACGAGGAATGGTTGAAGACCACAATCGCTGAATTTTCAGACGAAGCCCCGGTCTTCAGCTATGAACCCGTTGATGTATCGCTAATTACACCGCGCAAAAGAGATTATTCCAAAGGAAAGGCAGCAAAGTAGAAAAGCAATAAACAGGTTTCATTTGCAGGAGAACAATGACGGCAGCAAACGGCTATCATACAAAAAAGAGGTTAGAGAATCCTCCATCCACAGTAAAATTCAAAATACAGCGGCGCGAACGCGACGGCGCTCCGATTTACTGGGAGACCTTTGAACTTCAGTATCGGCGAAATCTCAATGTCATTTCCGCCCTGATGGAGATTAGGAAAAACCCTGTAACCGTAGAGGGGAAGAAAACAACTCCTCCGGTTTGGGATATGTCCTGTCTGGAACAGGTCTGCGGTATTTGTACAATGGTCATTGACGGCCGCGTAAGGCAATCCTGTTCTGCTCTGGTTGACGACCTTCTGCTGGCTTCCGGCAGCGACACGATTACTCTACAGCCGATGTCCAAGTTTCCTAATATTCGGGATCTCAAGGTAGATCGCTCCGAAATGTTCGAACACCTCAAACGCGTACATGCATGGATCGAACTTGATGGGACTTACCCTCTAGGGCCTGGGCCGCATATTCCAAATGAGCTGGCACAGCAACGATATGCATTATCACGCTGTATGACCTGTGGATGCTGTCTGGAAGCCTGTCCACAGTATGGCGACGGTAATTACATTGGCCCACAGGCGATTGCCCAGGCACGCCTGTTTAACATGCATCCGGTCGGCAAGACAACGATCGAAGAACGCCTTAACGGTTTGATGGACGATGATGGCATCACCTCCTGTGGAAATGCACAAAATTGCGTTAAAGTCTGCCCGATGAATCTTCCATTGACCAAAGCGATCTATGAAACAAACCGTGATATAACACTAAACGCTCTTTTCGGTTGGCTTGATGAATAGCCCGGTTTAATGTTAACAACCAAATAATAAAGCCGCCCGCAGTAATTGACGAGCGGCTTTTGTTTTATTTACATTGTTTCAACTTCAGCAACAGGATGCTGTTCAATCGCCTATCAGAACACCATCTCCGATCAGGACACCGTCACCAATCAGCACGCCGTCACCGATTAATACTCCATCGCCGATCAAGACACCATCGCCTATCAGTACACCGTCACCAATCAGCACGCCGTCTGCATTGATGCTGCTGTCGCCGATAAGCACGCCGTCACCAATCAGAACACCGTCACCAATCAGCACGCCGTCACCGATTAATACTCCATCGGAGTCACCAATCAGTACCCCATCGCCTCTAGCCTGACTGTCGCCGATAAGCACGCCGTCACCTATCAGGACGCCGTCGCCGATCAATACGCCATCGCCAATCAGTACACCGGTTGAGAACAACGCCTGTCCGCTTCCCAATGCCCCGCCGTCAGAGGAGTTTATCGAAGTTCCCAGCGATAGATTGCCCGAATACTGTGACGCAATCAGGCCCATCCGGCCATTGAAATAAAGCAGGCCGTCACTGAATTTTTTACCCGGACGATAAACTGTTTGTTGTTGCAGAACGAGGGCGTTGCCATGGACAAATGCATATTCGGCAATAATTTGCTGTGACCATACAAACGAACTGTCAGCAAAGTTGGATTGCGGAGCCGGAAGAGAGATTCCGGCATTGACTATCGTGGATCCGTTTGAGGCTGTAGCGAAATTTACGTCTTTACGAAGTGTCAGGGCTAACCTTATTGCGCCTTCGATATTTAGTTCGCCTGCCCCCTGTTCAAAAGGATTTGCCCCAGGGATCGGTTGAGCTGAATATTGCAGCAACATCCGCACCATTCCGGGCGTCAGTCGTGGATTGGCCTCAAGCAACAGGGCTGCGGCTCCCGAAACAATCGGAGCTGACATGGAAGTACCGCTTTGATACATCATTGCGTCATTTTCAGTTTCGCCTTCCTGTCGGGATAAAATGCGCTCATCGTTTGCGGATAATGACGCTTGTGAAGAGCGGTGCGATATCAATTTGTTTCCGGGCGCAACCAGATCCGGTTTAATTATGTTGTCATAGACTCTTCTGCCGGACGCGGTTGTATAAAAACCCCGCGTCGGACCGCGTGAACTGTAGGTTGTTATCGAATCATCAGCACGGTTATCCGAACCGTATGAATTGGATGCCCCGACCGTAATTACATAAGGGCTTATTCCCGGTGAATGAATACTGCCGTAAACTTTTCGGCCATCAGAAGTGCGTCCGAGGTTTCCGGCCGCGGCAATGACGACCAATCCTGCATCGGTCAATTCCTTAACTTTGACGCAAATAGGATCATTTCGCCAGCTGTCAACTGCGAGCGTTCCCAGTGACAGGTTTACGACACGGATGTTGTAACGCTGACTGTTTTGCAAAACCCAATCAAGGCCTTGCAAGAGCCAGGATGTCTGCCCGACTCCGCTGTCATTTAATACTTTAACACTGATCAGATTTGCGTCCGGAGCAATTCCGCGGAAAGCACCACCGCGAATGCCCGAATTGCCCGCAGCAAGGCCCGCAACGTGGGTTCCGTGGCCGAATACATCACCGCTGCCACCATCTGTAAAATTGACGGAGGCTCGTATGCGTGAATTGCCATTGGAATCTTTGAAACCGTTGTGATTCTGATCCAGTCCTGAATCGAGAATCGCGATGCCGATACCGCTTCCGTCAAGTTGACTATCATTGGCACGAACCGGGGATTGCAGACTACGTGATACAGAAGCTCCTGTCGTAGTTTCTACATGACCTGCGCGAAGCGTCTGGCGATCGGGTGAAACATAGTTGAGCAAACCGCGGGAAGATAATTTGCTGACAAGGCCGACCGGAGCATTGATAATCAAAGTATCGTCATTACCGATTTTGGCGATTATTTTCGCTCCGCCTAATACAAGCAGGCGTCTGAGTTCGGGAGATGTGGCATCTTTTGCCTGAAGCACCAGATTCAAACGCTTTTCCGGGTTTGAAACGAGTAGTTCCTTCAAATCCGGAGAAATGCTTTCCCCACGATAACCATTGTATTTATTGGACTTACTTAGTTCTGAAAGATTGGATTCGGAATCATCCGCAAAAATCGTCGTAAACCGATCCCGGATCTCCGCATTTTGTGACAATGCTTGAAATGCTGCCAGAGAAATTGCAGCAATCAATCGTAATGATTGATTCTGATTTGCTGCGGATATTTCCGGTGCAAGCCCGTCGCGATCCAAAAATAATGTTAAATCATCAACAAAGACAACTAATTGCCTTGAATTTGTTTGTGCATTTATGAGTGAATTAAAAGCGTTGCGTGAACCGGCCAGTGAGCGGTATTTGGAAAAGGCCGAAGCCGTATCAAATCGTAGTACATCAAAATCTCTTTGGCCGTTTGAATTATTCTGCTGAGAAAGAGCCAGTGCGGTCTGTTCTACAATTTCTATTGAAAGCCCTCTGTCATCCGTTACCAGGAGAGGAATTTTCGGATTTTTATCCCGGATTAAATTCACCAGGCGAGCGGCTTGCGAGCGGAGACTGTCATTTCGTGCCAGACGTCCGTTTCTTGCCATTTCAGATAAATTCGCCGTGAAATCTTCTGCTGTTGTGACAGATGGCAGACTATACGTTCGACCTTCATTTGCCGCTAAAACAGCCGTAAGAGCGGCTTGCGGGAATAATAAAGCGGCAAACAACGCCAGTGAGAGTGCCTTTTTGATTAGGCCGGTGCGTTTTAAGATCATCATAGATTTGCTCCTTTTGGTGGTATCGGCAATGAGGACCGATGTGGGTGAAGACACCTTTACCCGGAGGAATTACTCTTCAATCCGTGTGCCACTCCGCTAAATTAACTAAATAAATGGTTTATGGTGATTTGCCTGTTTCGATTGTTTTATAAATCGGTCATTTTGACTGACCGGTTTGGTCATGGTGAACGAATTTGACCGTTAGTAATGGAATCCTGGCTATTTAATGACAAAAAAGACAGGCCCGCGCGATTGCAGGCCTGTCAAATGAAACAGATTAAGTAAATAACTGTCTAAATTCCAAGTACGTCAACGAGTTCCTGAACAGCGGCAGCGCTCTTATGCAGTGCGGCACGTTCCTCATTGGTCAAATTTATTTCAATGATCTGTTCGACTCCGTTTTTACCAAGCTTGACAGGTACACCAACAAAAAGATTGCTGATGCCGTATTCTCCCTCAAGATAAACTGCACAAGGCAGGATTTTTTTCTTGTCTTTAAGGATGGCCTCTGCCATCTCGACGGCACCAAGACTCGGGGCATAAAATGCTGACCCTGTTTTAAGCAAACCGACAATTTCGGCACCGCCGTTTGCGGTCCGGGAGATGATGGCATCAAGTTGATCTTTGGGAAGCAATTCCGTTACCGGAATTCCGGCGCAGGTAGAATACCTTGGAAGCGGGACCATTGTATCTCCATGACCACCGAGGACAAATGCGGTTACATTTTCTACCGAGACATTCAAGGCCTCGGCCAGAAAACACCGCATTCTGGCTGAATCCAGGACACCGGCCATGCCCATCACACGATTTTTCGGGAAGCCGGAACGCCTAAAAGCGACCTGCGCCATTGCGTCAAGCGGATTGGAAACAACAATGATAAAACAATCCGGAGAGTATTTGACTACCTGATCTGTTACCTGTCCAACGATTTCGGAGTTGGTTTTTAATAGATCGTCACGGCTCATTCCGGGTTTGCGGGGCAGGCCAGCGGTGATGATGACAACATCCGACCCTGCGGTAGCCTCGTATGAATTTGCTCCTACCACTTTTACGTCGAAACCGTCAATCGGTGCTGCCTGAGCAAGATCCAGAGCTTTGCCTTGTGGCGTACCTTCGACGATATCTACCAGAACAACATCGGCCAATTCCTTACTGGCAATCCAATGGGCAGCCGTTGCTCCGACGTTTCCGGCGCCGACGACCGTAATTTTATGTCTTCCAGCCATTTAGTAAACCTTCCTGTTTTTAATATTTGATATTTAATAAAGGATTATTTTGGCATAATGACGGGCAAACGGCAAAAAGACGCGAAAAAGCCCGATGCGCTCTCCCCTTCACACCGGGCTTTTTCACTAATGGCGACGGCGTAATTACGCTTTCGCCAAATAAAAATAATAGGGATTAATAATCATTCACCGGCAAAATCAGGTCACGGTCGAGAACGATTTCCAGGGCTTGTCCGGTTGGAATGTATGCTTCCCTGCCACGAAACAACACAAAAATACCAGCCAGCGAACCCAAGCCGCCACCAATTAATGCTCCACGGGTACCGGAGGCGGCTCCACCGATTATCGTCCCGGATACAGGTGCGGTTATGGCAATTAATTTCTCCTCAGTTGCCATGGATTCAAATTTAATATTACTTCTTGGCCGTGCTAAAATTTCCCTGGATTTGGGGCCGGCAGGGAAGATCTTTTCAAAAACGATTTCGAGCCGGCCGTTACGGCTGAAAAAACCCGCGCGTCGGGCAGAAACTATTCTACCTTCCAGCATGGTTCCGACAGGCAAAACCAAATTACCGCCATTCATCACCGGCTCGGTTAAACGGGCAATAAATGTATCGTTTACAGCATTTACACCTGAATTGATTTCAGTTTCAAGTTTGACCCGCATCGCGGTTCCTGCTTTTAACATTGAGAGACCCGATGATTGGGCCGCGATGCTGTCCGCAATTGAAATGACAACGGCGAAGATAGAGAGTATCAGCAAAAGCCTATTTCTCATTTTACAATTTGCCTCACCTGAAACATGGTCCATTCCCAAGCTGAAATTAGCTTTGCAATGTGTATGCCATATAAAATAAAAACCAAAAAACAAGAAAAAATGCGGTTTCTTTATCCGGAATGATCTTTTCGATGCAATGGAATTAAACTTTATCGTTGATACGATGCACCAAATGGCATAGACGATTGCCTGATGAAAGGAAAGAATCCGGATTCACTGTAATATCGGATGTCCCCCGCCGCGGCTGTGGTCAGCAGTTTGATTATATTTTTGCCGGTCGTTGTGAAAAAGAAGAATATGTTCTCCCTCGAATCGAACAACTTTTGAAGCGGCGTCGAAATCCCTGGTATATTCGGGGATAAGAAATGCACAAAGCGCATTCGATACAACGATACCGGCAGCATATATGAAACCGCCCTTGTCATAGACTGTGCCGGCATATTGTGCGGCACCGACAGCAATATCCGGTGAATAGGAGCCGTCCGGAGATTGAAGCCGGTCGGGGCGGGCTATGAAAACCGTATATTCCTTAAATTTCAATTTTTTGCCGTATCCGTTTCGTCGGGCAACGTCGAAGAGATCGGCAAAACCCTTGTCAATAGCCTGAAGCATTTTACGTGAAGGACGACTGACTGCGTAAAAACGGACTCCCCGCGGCGTTTTGCCCGAATAAGGGAAATCATCACCCGAAATGGTTTTGGCTTTTGTGAAAATCGATTCTTGCTGAGCCGTGAATTTTGGCGTAAGCGTGAAAAATAGGGCGATTATGGCAATGGAGAAGGAAAAGAAAAGTACTTTCATAAATGCCTCCTCCCTAAACCCAGGCAATTTTCACGCCTAAAGTAATCAGTAATGAGATGGTGCTGAGGGCGGGAATCGAACCCGCACGCCCCTAAGGGCACAGGATTTTAAGTCCTGGGCGTCTACCAATTCCGCCACCCCAGCTTGACACATTGTGTCTTTGTAACATACTATAAACAAAGAAGTTATGGAGGACACATTCAGACACCAAAAGACGCACCCGGACGGCCGAGGACGCTAAATTCCCCCCAGAGACCGGGAAATTCCCCCCGAAATTCCCCCGAAAACGCTATGAAGTTGTACATCGCCGAAAGCCATAAAGAGAAAGGTTATTTTATCACCGCACAGAAGGATGGGAAGAATGGCTCGGTGCAGATGTACCGAGGCATATTCGCCATCTACGACGAAGGGTCAGGAAGGTGGCATTCCAAAACCCAGGGAGGCTTTACCGCAAAACGGGACGCGAAAGGCTGGGCCGAAGAAAAGTACGCGGATCTGACCGAGAAAGGCAAGACGGCGACGATCGCTTCGGTTAAAGGGCGTACCAACTTTGCGGCATTTGTTGAGAAACATTACCGGGACTACTTGGAAAATGACCGGCAACTAAAAGGTACCAAACAAGAGTTTCAAAAGCTCGATGTGCTTGAGGAGTTTTTCGGCAACGATCGGATCGAAGACATCGATCTGCTCCGCGTGAAGGAATTCAAGAAGTGGCTTTTGAACCGACCTTACACGAGGAAAGAGGGCGGGCAAGAGTTCTTTCTTTCGAAGACGACCTCGCACCGTTACCTTGCTCGGCTGAAGCATCTACTTCGATACGCCGCTGATACTCTCGGAACTCGTGTTCCACCTTTTCGGGACCTCATCAAGAAGTCCGATGAAAAACCAAAAGGTATTAAGTATTCCTTCGAGGAATTTCAGCGAATGCTTGCCGCTTGTGATCGCTTGTTTCCGCGCAAACCGGAAAACCGCAAACGCTGGCGTCTGGTGCTAATAGCCGCTTACACCTTAGGCTGCCGCGTAGATGAACTCTTTCACATTAATGGCGCCCATATTAAATATCTTGATGAAGAGAAACGAGTCGTATTAATTCTGAGCAGACGAAGATCGATCTTGAAATCGACGCCCGACGCCGAATCGAAGAGATAAGGGTCGATGAGGTAACTGCTGAAACCCGGCGAGAACGCGAAGTAAAGGAGCGTATCCGGGAGATGAAGATCGAGGCGGCTCAGCGTGAAGCCGAAGAAGCCGTATCTCCGATCAAGGAAGGATTCGCACAGATAACGGCGAAGATCTTCGACTCCGCCTCGGAAATGGCGGAACGAATGAAGGATGCGGAGTTCGTGTCGGGTTCATTGGCTAAACGAGCACGTCAGATGTGCGAATGGTATCAGCTGATGAACTTCACGGGCGATACATCTCTTGAAAACGTGCTTGAACAGTTGCAGACTGCTGCGGGCCGGGAAGCCAAGCAGCGCTCGCCGGAAGAGATGCGAACCGCTCTGGGCGATCTTCTTCGCATGACATCCGTTCATTCAAAGAAGCTGCTCGATGAAGATCGGCTAAGCGCTCTCGAACTCTAGATCAACGATAAACGGGCCCAATTCAAACAATGGCAAACTTCGACCTGAGTAAATACATTCCGGTTCATACGCGAATAGCGGAGTTCTATGAGAAGTATCCCGACGGCCGGATCGTTACCGAGATCATAAGGCTCAACGAGGACAGCGGTTTCGTGTGTATAAAAGCCGGAGCGTATCGAAACCGAGATGACACAGAACCCAGCTCTACCGGCCATGCCTTCGAGATCCGGGGACAGGGGTACGTAAACACAACATCTTTTATCGAAAACGGTGAAACAAGTGCTGTCGGCAGGGCTCTAGCAAATCTAGGGTTCAAGATCGACAACGGCATCGCATCAAGAGAAGAGATGCAGAAGGTCGAAAGAATGACCGAGGCATCTAAACCCACCGGCAACAATGGACGAAATGGCCATAACGGGCGTCTTGTCACACAATCAGTTTCTTAAACACTTCCAGTAAATAAACAATGTCTGAATTAGAAACCGGTGCTGACAGCATCCGGAAGTTTCTGCATGAGCTCGATATTAGGATCAGAGCCAGATACCCGCTCATAGCGATCAATACATTCGAGGAAGACCGCGTAAGAGAGGCGTTAATCGATCTCGTTTTTCAGGATAGGCATAAAGAAAAGCCTCTCTATTTCTGGAGCCGTCCAAGCGGTCTTCAGAAGGTGTCGGATCCAAAAGAGGGACTGCTAAGCTCGCCTCAAACGATCGGCGACACCGAAGACCCCGAAAGCCTTCTTGGTTTTATTAGCGAGCAGAAGACGGGTATTTTCCTGCTGTGTGACTACGCTCCTTATATCTCACCGTATGGGCAGGAGGACCCGCTGCTCGTTCGAAGACTTCGTGAGATCGCATGGAAGCTGAAGTCGACGAAAGCCACCGTTCTCTTTGTAGGACCGAACTTTCCCGAACTAAAAACACTCGAAAAGGAAGTCACGCAGATAGAACTCGACCTTCCGAGGGAGTCCGAGATCGAAGACTCGATCGAACTACAGTTTGAGAACCTGCGTTCCAATGGTCTCGACATTAGCCTTACCAAGGAGACGCAAGACGCGCTGCAACAGTCTCTCCTTGGTCTGACGGCAGTCGAGATCAGCAACGTGGTTGCGAAAGCGGTCATCAGTTGCAACGGTCTGAATCAGGACTCGATCAATGTCATTCTTGAGGAAAAGAAAAACGTAATTCGAGGCAGCGGTTCACTGACGTATGTTCATCCGGAACCGGCAAGCAACTTGGGTGGTTACCAATCGCTTAGGGCAATTCTTGAAAGAGCGGCTTACACGTTCAGCCCTAGGGCAAAGGCCCGACACGTCGAACCGTGTAAAGGCATACTGCTTGTCGGTCTTCCCGGATGCGGAAAGGACCTCTGTAAACGTGTTGCTTCAAGCATTACAAACCGAGCACTACTCGACTTGTACTTCGGTTCGATCATGGGTGAGGGCGGAGGCGTAATTGGCTCTTCCGCCATGTCGATAAAGCGGGCGTTATCTATCGCCGGAACGATCAAAGGCATTCTCGGTATAAGTGAGTTCGAAAAGGCCGTCTCAGGAATGAAATCTTCCAACAAGACGGACGGAGGAGAAACGGCGAGAACGATCTCGTACCTCCTCAACTGGATGCAGGACAACAAGGACGTTCTCGTTTTCGCGACCGCGAACGACGTACGCGAACTCGAATCCGAGCAGTTCAGGATCGGTAGGTTCTCGTATATCCACTTCGTCGATCTTCCCGAAACCGAGGATCGCAAGGAGATATTCCGAGTCCACCTTAAGAAAAGAGCGCTCGATGCCGAACATTTTGATCTCGACAAACTCGTAGAAAAAAGCGAGGACTTTTCCGGTGCGGAGATCGAAGGTGCAGTACAAGACGGAGTGCTTGAAGCCTTCATTGACGGTGACCGACAGGCCGAAACCCGCGACATTATTAAAGCCGCCGAGAACATCACGCCTACAGCACAGATGATGAGCGAGAAGATCGAAGAGATCCGCAAGTGGGCACGGAACAATATCAAGGGTGTAGGTTCACGAAACGAGAATACCGGCCTTGGCGGAAGTCGCACAGATCGGATCTATGAACTCTAACTACGGAGAATTTCAATGAGCAAATACATGACCTTTGAATCCCAGTCATTCCCGAATCGCGAATTGCTTATCGATACCCTTGTGGAATGCGGCTTCGCATCGCCTACTCAGGGAACCGATATTCCTCTCGAAGGTTGGGACAAAAGAAACCCTCGAACTGCCGACATAGTGATCCGGCGTGGAGATGTGAACGGCCAGTCACTATTAGGCGATATCGGGTTTCAGAAAACCGCAAAAGGCTATGTTGCCATTATCGATGATTTGGATCTTGCCTACCGTCTTGGGAAAGACTTCGTGATCAGACTTCAGAACAGCTATCACGAAGCAGCGGCCCGAAAGATGGCCAAGACACTCGGAGGCACTCTCGTCAAAGAGCGGGTTGGAAAGACCATCAAGATCAGAGTGAAATTCTGACTTAAGGAGAGAGACATGGCTGAAATCGAATTCACCATCGATACCGAAACCGGAAAGTGCGAAACCCAGATAAATGGCATCCAGGGGTCGGCATGCGAGAAAACGGCACAACAGCTTAGGCAGGTACTTGGAGCACCTACAACCGACCGGAAAACTGCTGAATTTCATATAAAGCCCCAGACAAAACGAAGGGTAGGATCAAATGAATAAGGAACTCGTCTTTGTGATGGAACCCGATGTCGGGCGTGTCACCGTCGAGATCTCGCAGGTGCCCGCGCGAACCGTCGACGAACTTGCGGATGATCTAGGGCCCCGAGTAAACCTGAACTGTGCCAAGCCGGCTGAAATCAAAAAACACTTGCCTGTCCTCCAACCGCACCATACATCGAGCGAACAGCCTGGATCGAACAAATTCTCGATCTGGCTTTACCGTCTTTACCATCATTCGACGGTTGACGGTCCGGGACGACGGAGCGTGGTTCAAGTCAGTGGATGTTCAATCCGCTGTCAGGGATGTTTTGTTCCTCAAACCCACGAACGTGAAAACGGAACCTTAGTTTCTATCGATTCAATCGTCAGCGAGATTGTCGCAAATCGGGCCGAGCATGACGGTGTGACTATCCTCGGCGGCGAGCCATTCGATCAACCGGGTCCAGTCGCAGAACTGGTTTCAAGACTAAAACGTCACGGTCTCCATATCACGATCTATTCCGGCTACACACTCGACGCGCTAATCGGTCGAAAGGATCCCAATATAGATTTCGTTCTTACTCATAGCGACTTGCTTATTGACGGCCCGTTTCTGAGTGAACTCCGCCCGGGAGCCAGCGAGTATCGCGGTTCGCGAAATCAGAAGCTAGTTAGTCTCGGAGTTAAATAGGCCGAGCCTGTTCCCGATTTGAGACCTCTAGCGAGGTGCCGAGAGAACGGTCGCGTGTTCGATAGTAATTCGATAGATAACTCACCATTAACTTGACAACCATACGTAAGAACGACTAGCCTTTAGCATTGGGATAAAATTATCCCAAGCTGCTTTATGTACGGGATTTTTCGATCGATGCGAAGACGGGTGATGAAAAGGCGATTTGTCGCCTTTTGGATCTGCCTTGTCGCGATTGAACTTTTGTGCCCAGTACTTTGTACTCCGCAAGGCCGTTCGGAATTAGCTTCGGGAGCTTCCACGGCCGATATTATTGTCTCAGCGAAAGTGAATTCCGCTTCGCTCGAGGCGTCGATGTCCGCCTGCGATCATGAAGGCGAGAACGGCGAATCCTCCAACTGTGTCGACGAATGTCTTTGCCATGCGGTCGCTATCCCGGTTATTGCGATAAATAACAAATCCGTCGAGTTGCCAAGTGATCAGGTCGTCGGCGAATACAGACCAGCGACATCTAACTCCCTTCCAACCCCATACCTGCCTCCAGAATTTTCTTGATCAATAGTCACGGGTAGTCCGACTCTAGCTCATGCCAGAGTTAGTAGGACTTCATGGCCGTTCTGTGTTTTTCGCGCCTATCTGGCGGGAAATGACACTTGCTGGTATTTGATCAAGGAATTTCAAGATGCATTTTAACCTCAGGACGCACGTGTTGTGTGCCGTCTGTGTCCTATTATTCTTCGGGCCTTCCGTTCGGTCGCAGGATCGAAGTCTGTTTGCAAGGGCGGAGACGGATACGACGCTGGAAACTCCGGTATCGTCGCCGATACTCACGTCCCTATTACCAAAATACTTTGACCCTCAAGAGGGTCTTCTCGTCAGAGAATTGATAGATCTAGCTCTAAAGACAAACGAGGATCTGTCTGCCTGGAGGCTGGAGATCGACCGGGCGAAGGCAAGGCTGCAACAGGCGCGACTGCGACCCAATCCGACTCTGGAGTTTGAGCAGCAGTCCGGACGGCTTGTGGGTGACGGCGGCGATGGTCAGATCTCGATCGGAGCATCATTGCCGATCGAGGTTCTAGGACGGCGTAAGTCGCGGATCGATGTCGCACAGATTGGGATCGAAGCAAGCGAGGCCGAGGTCCGCAATCGCGAGCGTTTACTCGTTGCTAATATCCTTACCAACTACGCCGAGGCACTGGCGGCGTTACGCGAACTGGATGCCACGGAAAAACTCCTCGAGCTGGATTTGCAGACGACGCGGTTTGTTCAGATTCGCGTCAACGAGGGGGAAAGCGCTCCCCTCGAATTAAGTCTTCTGCGGGCCGAGGTTGAGCGTCTGCGTTCGCGCCGTCAACTTGCGGAAGGCCGTCTTGAATCGTCAATAACCCAGTTGAAACTGCTTTCAGGCATTCCGTTCGAAAATAGCCTAAAGCTCCGAGAACAGCTTACGAGCGCAGTAATGCCGAGCTTGCCCCAGACGCGCGATTCGGCAGTTGAGATCGCACTCCGTACACGCCCGGACCTAAGGCTTGCTCAGATCGAAGAGCAGGTGGCGACGGCCGGACTTCGGCTCGTGCGAGCTCAGAGCAAACCCGATGTGACGCTCTACACGAAATATACATTCGGCCGTTCAAACTACGACGCTCCTGTTCCGTTTTCGCAGCGTGATCGCGACCTGGCTTTCGGCGTTTCGGTGGGCCTGCCGATCTTCAACAAAAATCAAGGAGCTAAAGCCGAGGCGGAGATCGCTATCAAACAGGCAGGGCAACGACGTGAATTTGCCGAGCGTGTCGTCCGAGGCGAAGTCATTGCGGCCTATCAGCGGTATGAAGCCGCCAGTCGTGCGGTCTCTACTTTGGAGAACGCGGCGATTCCCACGTCGACACAAAATGTAGAAACCTTTCGCCGGGTTTACGAATTAGGCGAGATCAAAATAACGGAGCTGATAGCCGAACAACGCAGGCTTCTGGATGCAATTCGTGATCTAACTGAGGCCTTGACGCAGCGATATAAAGCACAGGTTGATCTGAATATTGCTCTGGGCGGAAATGGATTTCTGCCCGAACCCAAATAGGTAAGTCGTATGAGCGAAAAAGACACTATGAACAAAGAAATGACGGATGCTGAGGATGACGGCCGCAAACACCATGCTTCGGATGAAGCGGAACTTAACCGTTTGGAATCGAGTATTGACAGCCGTGAAACCGAATCTGATCACTCTCACGGAAGCGGTAGCGGCTCGATGCGAGCTTGGATCATAACGGCGGTAATTCTCGGATTGATCGTTCTCGTCGCAGTAGCGTGGATAGTCAGCAAGAGTGTATCTACAGAAAGTGCGTCGGCTGAAAAGCCTGCTGAAACAGAGCATTCCGAGAACGAAACCGGAAAAGAAGTGAAACTCGACGCCGAAACCCTGACCGCAGCCGACATTCAAACCGAGACCGTTACACAGCGACCAGCGATCGCGATGTTGAATGTAACGGGAGCGGTTGAACTAAATCCTGAGACGACGGAGATGGCGACTCTGCTGGTCGGCGGACGCATTGAGAGGGTCAACTACGGTGTTGGCGACTATGTGCAGCGTGGAGCGGTTCTCGCGGTTCTCTCCAGTCCGCAACTTGCTCAAATGCACGGCAAGATGCACGAGGCGAAGACCAAATACGAGCTCGTTCAGCGAAATCTGACACGTGTTCAAAAATCTGAGAACCGCGTAGCCGTACTACAGGCGAAAGCTAAACTCGATGAAGCCGACGCGACATTGAAAAGAACCAAACGCCTGATCGAACTTGGTGCCGGAGCCGGAAAAGATTTGATGACTGCAGAAACTAGCTACCGCACAGCTAAAGCCGAATTTGATTTCCAGTCCAACATTGCCCTTAACAAAGAATTGCAGGAAGCCCAGGCCGAGGTTGAAACCGCTAGGGTCGATTTGAAACACATCGAGGATGAGTTACGTTCGCTTGGCGTTCCGGTCGAATCGAATAAACCCGACGATCATTGCGGCGACACCTCGCTCGTTTCACTTCGAGCTCCGCTGTCGGGCATTGTTACGGAACGCAAATTCAATGCAGGTGCCGTAGTAGAAGCCGCAACTCCGATCTTTTCGATCTCGAATCTCGGAACCGTTTATGTGATCGCAAACGTGCCCGAAACCAACATGTCAAAGCTGTTTGTCGGCGCGAATGCCGAGATCACTTCGCCGGCGATAGGCACGGTGAATGGCCGTGTGTCATATATCGATCCGCAGTTAGATGAGACAACCAGAACCGGCAGAGTGCGGATCGAGGTTCCGAATAGGAACGGTAAGCTCCGAGCCGGAATGTTTGTCGACGTTGGCTTTTATACCGGCACGAATGCGGCGACGGGGCAGGAATTAGTCGTGTCGTCCGACGCCGTTCAGCGTACGGGAGACAAAACCGTTGTATTTGTCCCGCGGGAAGATGAACTTGGAGCTTTCGAAGTCCGCGAGATCGAGGCTGGCGCAGACATTAACGGCTATACCAAGGTGATCGACGGCCTAAAGCTCGGCGAGAAGGTTGTGACAAAAGGCAGCTTTACCCTAAAGACGCAGCTGGAGAAAGGAGCAATGGGCGAGGACCATTGATGACGCCTTAAAGAGGTATTGGCATGGGTGATTGTTGTGAGAAAGACGACGCGATAGCAGTGTTGCGGGAACGTCAGAGTTCGACTCTGAAAATTGTACTCGTCATAAATGCGGTGATGTTTGCCGCAGGAATCGGCGCGGGCATCTATGCCGGTTCCAGCGCACTTCTTTCAGATTCGCTTGATAATCTCGGCGATGCTCTCACATATGGTTTGAGCCTGTACGCCGTTTACCAGGCATCGAGGGCAAAAGCACAAGTCGCGTTTTTTAAGGGCGGCCTGATACTGCTTGCCGCATTGATCGTGCTGGGTCAGGTCATTTACAAGCTAATGGTCCCAAACGTGCCGATCTTTGAGGTTATGGGGATCGTCAGTTTGTTCTCGCTCGCGGGCAATTCCGTGTGCTTGTATCTGCTCACGCGGCACCGAGATGATGATGTGAATATGAGTTCCGTGTGGGAGTGTTCGCGAAACGACATCGCTTCAAATATTTCTGTTTTTGTTGCGGCCGGGGCCGTCTGGTTTACACAATCCGGGTGGCCGGATGTGCTTATCGCTTTGGCGCTGATAGGTCTATTCCTACGATCGGCATTTCGGGTTTTTGCGAATGCCGCTCGCGAATTCAGAACAGCGTCCTAACTGTTTGTCGTCGGTGTTTCGGCAAGAGTAAAGATTTTTATGATTAACGCACTTATTCGTTTCTCGATAGCTCAAAAGCTCGTTGTCCTTTTGCTCGTCGCGATCATGGCGGCTGCCGGGGCATACAGTCTTATCAATCTGCCGGTCGACGCGGTGCCTGACGTGACTAATGTGCAGGTTCAGGTCCTGACCAACGCGCCATCTCTTGCTCCTCTCGAGATCGAGCGACAGATCACGTTTCCTATCGAAGTTGCGATGTCAGGGATTCCGGGTGTCGAAGAAATCCGTTCTGTCTCAAAGTTCGGTATCTCGAATGTAACAATCGTCTTCGAAGAATCAACCGATATTTATTTCGCACGTCAACTAATTCTCGAAAGAATGGCGACCGCCCGTGAGCAGATACCTCCCGGCATCGGTTCGCCGGAGATGGGACCGATCGCAACAGGCCTCGGCGAGATATATCAATACGAAGTTCGAGCAGAACCAGGCAGTAACTACACGGCGACCGATCTTCGAACAATACATGATTGGAACATTCGCCGTCAGTTGATGGGCGTTCCCGGCGTCACTGAGGTCAATTCGCATGGCGGATATGGCAAACAGTACGAGGTGCGTCTATCGCCTGAGAAACTGCAGTCTTACGGCTTGAGCTTGAGCGATGTTCATGATGCCGTGATGAAAAATAACGGCACGGTCGGCGGCGGGTATATTGAAAAGGGCGCTGAGCAGTATCTTTTACGCGGAGTCGGACTGGTCGAGAAGATGGATGACATCAGGAATATTGTCGTGAAAACGGGTGCGGAAGGTGTTCCGGTCTTTGTTCGCGATCTGGGTGAAGTCGTCGAAGGTCAAAGTATCCGGCAGGGAGCTGTCTCAACCAACGGCGAAGGCGAGATCGTGTCAGGAATGGCGATCATGCTCAAGGGAGAAAACTCGCGGGTCGTGGCCGAACGTGTCAAAGCGAAAATTGAGGAGATCAGAAAGACATTACCCAAGGGCGTAACCATCGAACCTTTTTACGATCGAACTGATTTGGTGCGGAGGGCTATTGCGACGGTCGAGACAAACTTGGTTGAAGGTGCCGCACTCGTCATTTTTGTTCTGCTCCTGCTTTTAGGCAACTGGCGAGGAGCTCTCTTGGTAGCTACCATCATTCCGCTTTCAATGTTGTTTGCGGCGATCCTGATGCGCATTTTTAACGTGTCCGGAAATTTGATGAGTCTAGGAGCTCTGGATTTTGGTTTGATCGTTGACGGTGCGGTGGTGATGGTTGAAAACGTTGTTCGGCGCCGGGCGGAGGCTCAGCACCAGCATTCCCGCGAACCGCCCGAACGCACGATACTGGAAGCATGTCTCGAGGTTGCCCGGCCTGTGGTGTTCGCCGTCGCGATCATCGGCATCGTCTATCTGCCGATCCTCAGCCTTCGCGGCATCGAAGGGAAGATGTTCGTCCCGATGGCGTTAACCGTGATCTTTGCACTGCTCGGTTCGCTGATCCTTTCACTCACTTACGTTCCGGCGATGCTGGCGTTGATCTTGAAAGGCAATGTCTCTGAGAAAGAGAGCTTCTTGATCCGCTGGGCAAAACAGGCCTACCAGCCAGCCCTTGCCTTCGTGATGAGGTTCCGCGCACAGGTTCTAGCGATCGCGGTTGCTACCGTTCTGATCGCTGGGGCGATCTTTCCTTATTTGGGTGGGGAGTTTATCCCGCGACTCGACGAAGGCGATATCCTCATTGAAGCCATCCTGCTGCCGAGTGTTTCGTTGAATCAATCAATGAAACTAACCACCGAGGTCGAGAAGTCCCTAAAGGTTTTCCCGGAGGTAAAGACGATCGTTTCGAAATGCGGTGCGCCGGCGGTCGCGACCGACTCAATGAGTCTTAACCAATGTGACGTTTTCGTAATGCTCAATCCGATCGCAGATTGGGAATCAGGCATAACGAAAGAAGAACTTATCGAGAAAATGTCGAAAAAGCTGGAGGAAGAGGTTCCCGGAGCGGCATCTTTCCGCTTCATGCAGCCGATCGAAATGCGCGTCAACGAGTTGATAGCGGGAACGCGAGGCGATGTCGCGATCAAGCTCTTCGGCGACGATCTACAAGTGCTGGCTGATAAAGGCGAAGAGATTGAACAGGTCCTGGCAAAAATTCAGGGTGCTGAGGAAGCAAAAGTCGAGGTTACGACGGGCCTGCCGCAATTACAGATCAAGCCGGATCGAGCAGCCATAGCCCGGTACGGGCTTAATGTCGAGGATGTAAACGAGCTTGTTGAAGCAATTTTTGCCGGGAAAAAGGCGGGCGAGGTTTTTGAAGGAGAACAGCGCTTCGACATCGTTTTGCGTTTGAATGAGAACGCCAGCAAAACGGTTGATTCAGTTCGGGCATTAACATTGACATCGCCCACTGGTCAGCGTGTGCCACTCGCACAGGTGGCCGATATTGCTCTTGTCGAGGGTGCGGCCCAGATCTCCAGAGAAGCTACGCGTCGCCGGATCGTCGTCTCGACAAATGTCCGCGACCGCGACATCGCGAGTTTTGTTGAGGAAGCGAAGCAAAAGATCGAGAAAGACGTGCAGCTGCCGCCCGGCTATTACTTGGAATGGGGGGGGACGTTCGAGAATCTCGAACGGGCAACAAATCGATTGTTGATCGTCGTTCCTATTGCCCTGTTCCTGATCTTCGTAATGCTTTTCTCAACATTCGGATCCGCCAAGCAGGCGCTGATGATCTACACGGGAATTCCGTTTGCGATCGTCGGAGGCGTGGTAGCGCTCGCACTTCGCGGAATGCCTTTTTCGATCTCAGCCGGGGTCGGATTTATTGCTCTCTTCGGTGTTGCCGTGCTGAACGGTGTGGTGATGGTCAGCTTTATCAATCATCTGCGCGAAGAAGGTAAATC